>Ga0265338_10000528_pt1 | contig 67191 bp, 62 predicted proteins | sample 42126metaG_FD_193579 | JGI IMG/M metagenome (GOLD analysis project Ga0265338, IMG submission 193579) | Rhizosphere microbial communities from Carex aquatilis grown in University of Washington, Seatle, WA, United States - 4-21-26 metaG | ecosystem: Host-associated > Plants > Roots > Rhizosphere...
CCATAAGCGCTTTCACGGCCAGTTCGATGTAGTCGGGATGCGTGATTTCGTTGTCCGCGTCCACGAAGACAATATATTCGCCGGTCGCCTGTTGCAGGGCCAGACGTTTACCTTCCTCCATGTTCTTGCCGTCGTCATCGAGGACGACGGCATTGTATTTTTTGGCGATTTCGCGCGTACGATCAGTCGAATGGGCGTCGGCCAGCAGGATTTCATACCGGTCACGCGAATAGGTCTGGCGCGTGATGGACGACAGGACATTGTCCAGCAACGCCTCCGCGTTGAGCGTCGGCATGATGAAGCTGACGCGCGGCAGATGGTCCGAATCCGATGACATAAACCGAGTCTGGCTGAAACCGGCTGCCAATTCAAATCAGCTTTGTATGGTGATTTTATGCCGACGCATGGCGACCAGCCAGACGAAAAACATGACGACGAATGCGATCCCGGCAGCGACGGGCATGGTTTGCAGCAATGTGGCAGGGGTTTGCCCGGTTGCAAACAACGTCAGCCAGTAACCCAGACCGAGAACACCGTAAAGCATGGAAATTTTTAACCAGCGGCTGGCAAGCGCCCAAAATGCGAGGGCTTGAAGCAGGCCGACGAAAACCATGGTGATGGAAAGCTGGCCGACCATCCCAGCCGCCTCCGGAGTGTTTCGATGCAGGAGTTGCAGGGCAAATGTTTTCAATACAAGAAGTCCCATGGCACCGGAAAATAGGCCAAAGGCGTAAAGGCCGAGCAATTTCAACTGCTCACGCAATGCTGCACCATGATGCTGGCCGGAACGGTGGGTGAACAAAACGGCCAGCAGCGGACCGACTGCTGTTGGCAAGGCACGGGCCAGCAACCCGGCGGAGCCGTAAGTATCCAGGTCGCTTTTGGTGAAAAATTTATTGGCCACGAGCAAATCACCCTGACTGAAACAGTTTAAGCCAAACATACAGGCGGTGCTGACGACGAGAAATTGGACAAATTCCCGGTCCCACGGCGAAATGGCGGTGTCGGTCCGGCGCGGAAAATCCTTTTTCCAGAACAACAAAACCAGATTGGCCAGCAACATGACAGCCGAGGCCAAAACCGCGCATTCCGCAACCGGCCAGATTTTGGTCGTGAGCCAGCCAAACAAAACCCGCAGGATGGCGGTCAACAGTCCGATGCAGGCAAGTCGTTTGAACCAGGCGAGTCCCTGACAAAGCGCCGCCACATAGGAGCTCCAAAGCCCGCCCAGCACACAAGCGAGCGCGATGAGGGTGAGGCTCGTGCGCGGGAGGTGGAAAAAATCACCTAGCGGTTTCACCAGAATGATGGCGATGACCGAGCCGGCGATGGTGACCTGAAAAAGAAATCTGCGGCAGCCGGCCAGCAGACCATGCAGCCGTACGTCGTCGCCACTGAAATGAAAGCGCGCGATATAATGCGTGACCGCTTGCGTAGCGATGGCCAGCGGCATGCCGAGAAAACCAACGAAAGTGAGGGTCGTAAGGACGAGGCCATATTCACCGGTTTCACTCCCGAGTTGCCGGCTGACGATGATTTGAAAGACATAATGGATCAAGGTGGCCAGAAGGCTGATCGCGGCGAAAATGACGCCGCTTTGCAGGAGCTTGCGGGCCGGGCCGGAATCATTTTTCAACTCTTGGCTCATGCGGGTGGTTTGCTATTCCAAAATATATATCGTCTGCGATCTGGCGTTGAACAAACAGCTTCAACGAGAGCGGGCTTCAGACGCAAGCCGATTTCCTGACACTTGCAGTTCAAAACGGGGCCCAGCTGTTGGATGAGGAGAATAGCCTTGACTCGGAGGAAGCCAGGCCAGCACAGTATGTGGAATTGTTGCCTGGTGCAAATTGAGTTATGCGGCCGTCATTGAATCCTTTGAAGCGTCAAATCGTTGCCGCCACGATGGCAACCAAGGAGGGGCATATCGCCAGCGCCTTTTCCATTCTCGACATCCTCTGGGTGCTGTACAATCAGGTCATCAGGGTCAATCCGCAAAATTTCCAAAGTGACGACCGGGACTATTTTATTTTAAGCAAAGGGCACGGGTCGCTGGCCTTATATGCGGTGTTGGGCGAAAGAGGCTTTTTCCCGCTGTCCGAACTGGAGCAGTTTTCAACCTTCCAGAGTCGTTTTGGCGGTCATCCGGATTGCAACAAGGTGCCGGGTGTGGAGGCGTCCACCGGATCTTTAGGCCACGGTTTGCCCTTCGGTGTCGGGGTGGCGCTGGGGATGCGGATCCGTGATATTAATCGCCGGGTTTTCGTGCTGGTGGGTGACGCCGAATGCAACGAGGGTTCCATCTGGGAGGCGGCGTTGCTGGCCGCACACCACAAACTCGCGAACCTGACGTGCATCGTGGACCATAATCATTCGACTGACCGGGCCCTGGGACTCGGCATCCTTGTGGGTAAGTGGGAGGCTTTCGGTTGGAGGGCAACCACGATTGACGGTCATGATCACCGGCAAATCGCAGATGCCCTGAAACAATCAGCGCCGGATCGTCCAACGGTCATTGTGGCGGAAACGATCAAGGGATTTGGTTGCAAGCAAATGGAAAACAATCCCGCCTGGCATCATCGTTCACCCACCCGCGAGGAATTGCCGTTGATCCTGGAGGAACTGGCTTGAGAAAGCAGTTTGTCAAGACGGTGGAAAGCCTCATGGCTGCCGACAGCCGGCTGGTGGTGCTTTTGGGGGATATCAGCGTGTTTGGCTTCCGAAATGCGTTCCAGCTTCATCCCCAACATATTTATAATATCGGTATTTGCGAGCAAGCCATGACCAGCATGGGCGCCGGACTGGCAAAAACCGGGTTGATTCCGGTCCTGCATAGCATCGCTCCTTTCGTGGTGGAACGCTGTTTCGAGCAGATCAAGGTCGATTTTTGCTACCAGAAGTTGCCCGGCAATATTGTGAGTGTAGGGGCTTCTTATGATTACGCAGCCTTGGGCTGCACCCATCATTGTCCGGGCGATGTCGCCGTGTTGCGTACGTTGCCGGGAATGGAAATCGTGGTGCCGGGAACGCCCGCTGAATTTGACCAATTGTTTCGGGCGGCTTACGCCGGCCCGCACCCCACTTATTTCCGCTTGAGTGAACGCAGCAATCCGCAAGCTCAGAACGTTGAATTTGGCCGGGCCAACGTTCTCAAACAGGGAAAACTGGCCACCGTCATCGCCGTCGGGACCGCCTTGCCACCCGTTCTCGCCGCGGTGAAGGATCTGGATGTAACGGTTCTTTATTACACGACTGTGGCTCCCTTCGACGGCGAGACGTTGAAACGGAACAGCCATGGCGGGAAGATTGTCCTGGTCGAACCCTTTTATGCCGGCACGCTGGTTGCCGACATTTACGCAGCGCTGGGTACAGCGGCGGTGGCAATCCAAACCATCGGCGTGCCTCATCAATTCCTGACCCATTACGGACATGCGGAGGAACATGATGAAGCGATTGGGCTGACCCCGGACGCCATCCGGAAACGCGTCACTGATTTTGTTCGTTCAAGCTGACGTTTTTTAGCGTAAAAATTTTACAGCGACTAATTTTGGATCCGAGATGAGCGACACCATTTTAATTACCGGGGCTGGCCGTGGTATTGGCCTCGCTTTGGCGCAGGCGTTGCTCGGCCGGGGGCATCGGGTCATTGCCACGTGCCGGCGGCTTGATCCGGCCGGCCCGCTGCAACGATTGCTCTCGCAATCCGGCCTGGAAGGAAGGTTGCAGGTTCAACTGCTGGATGTCACAAACGACGAATCCGTGGCAGCGTTGACACAATTTTTGGAACAAACGGGCACGGTCGTGGATGTGCTGGTAAATAATGGGGCCATCTTTATTGACCGGCAAAATACATCCATCGCCAATCTCGATTTAAGCCATCTGGTCACGACCTTTCAAACGAATGTGGTGGGTGTGGCTCGCGTCACCAAAGCCCTTTTCCCCTGTCTGGTGCGGTCAAAGCGGCCCCGGGTGGTGAATATTTCCTCGGGAGCCGGCTTGATTTCCACCAAGAGAAACTCGAAGTATTATGCTTATTCCATTTCCAAGGGGGCGCTGAATATGTTGACGCGCATGCTGGAGATGGAAGGCCGGGAGAAGTCAATTTGCGTTGTCGCGGTGACGCCGGGGCGGGTGCGGACGGAAATGGGAGACAGCGACGCTCCACTGACGCCGGAAGAGTGTGCCGGAAGCCTGGCAGGGATGATTGAGAAACTGCAATTGAACGATGCCGGGCGCTTTTTGGACCGGGATGGCCAGCCCTGTTTTGACGGCGAGTTTAAAGATGCCAGCGGGCGGGTCTGTTCCGTCGGTTGGTAAACTTGAACGGCAAGCCGGGAATTTGTTCAATGACAAACGGAAAACTATGAAAATCAAAGGCAGCATTAACGAAATGATCCGGCCTGATGTCCAGGCGCCGGGGGACAAGGCATATTACGAGGGTTTGGAACGATATTACCAAACGAGCCCGGCTACGAACCTGGAAAAGCTTCAGGCATTTACCAAGCACGTGCCGCTTTCAGACATGAACAAGCTGCTGGCGCGTTTTCTCATTTTCCAGCATGTGCTTCCGGTCCACGGCGACATCATCGAATGTGGCGTTTATCGCGGAGCCGGACTGATGTCCTGGGCCCAGTTCAGCGCCATTATGGAACCTTTGAACCACCACCGCAGAATCCGGGGATTCGATACGTTCAAAGGTTTTGCCGGGATTCACCAGAAAGACAGCGGCAATCTGCTGGAAATCGCCAAAAAAGGCGGACTGACGACCAACGCGTACGAGGACATCCTTGAGGCCATACGCCTGTATGATTTGTACCGCATGCTGGGGCACATTCCCAAGGTGTCCTTGCACCCGGGCGATGCCTTGAAAACGATCCCGGAATTTTTAAAGAAAAATCAACATCTGGTCGTGGCACTCCTCTACCTGGATTTCGATGTGTATGAGCCGACCAAATGCGCGATTGAGCACTTTTTGCCGCGGATGCCCAAGGGCAGTGTCATTGCTTTTGATGAGCTGGCCCAGGTGCATTGGCCGGGGGAAACCCTGGCCGTGTTGGAAACGATCGGCCTTCGGAATCTGAGAATTCAACGATTGCCGTTTCAACCCAGCATTTCATTCGCTATTTTGGATTAAAAGGTCTGGCGGGCGGCAAGATTCTGGAACGCGCGTGCAACTTATGTTAAACCAGCTTGGACGGATTCTTGTCTGTGGCCAGCGCGGCATGGTCGGATCTGCCGTGGTGAGACGGTTGCGCAAGGCCGGTTGTGAGCAATTGCTGCTTCCCCCATCCGCTGAATTGGATTTGACCCGCCAAAACGAGGTTGAGAGCTATTTTAACCGGTCCAAACCGGAATGCGTGATCCTGGCGGCGGCCCGGGTGGGGGGAATCCTGGCGAACAACACTTATCGGGCAGAATTCATCCGCGTCAATCTGCAGATCCAGACCAATGTCATCCAGGCGGCCTGGCAGGCTGGCGCGGCGCGGTTGTTGTTTTTTTCCAGTTCCTGCGTCTATCCGCGTTTGTGTCCGCAACCCATGAAGGAGGAACACCTTTGGACGGGGTTGCCGGAGCCGACGAACGAGCCTTATGCCGTCGCGAAGCTGGCCGGCATGTCCATGTGCCAGGCCTACAACGATCAGTATGGGACAAAATTCATCTCCGTCATCCCCACCAATCTGTACGGGCCCAACGATAATTATGATCCGCAGCAATCGCACCTCATGGCTGCGCTCATCCGCAAGTTTCATGAGGCGAAGCTTGGGCGCAACCCGCAGGTGATGCTTTGGGGAACCGGTCAACCCCGCCGGGAACTCATGTATGTTGATGACGCGGTTGACGCCGCCGTGTTCGTTCTCCAGCATTATCATGACAAGGGTCCGATCAATATCGGCGTGGGCAGGGACCATACGGTTCGGGAAATTGCCGAAGTGGTCAAACGGGTTGTCGGCTATGAGGGTGAAATGGTGTTCGACACCGGCAAACCGGATGGCGCGCCGCAAAAGCTTTTGGATGTTTCAAAATTGAAGTCGTTGGGCTGGCAGGCCGGTACGGAACTGGAGGCGGGTGCGGCCCAGGCGTATAACGACTATTTGAATGCTCCCCAATGATCAAATGAACAAACCTCTCAAAAAAAATAACCTGTGGTGGCGATTGCAGGAGAATGCCTTGACCGATGCGGACCTGAAGGCGCTGCTCCAGTTCATTCGCCGGACCGACAAGTTTACCCAAGGACCGGTCATCCGGGAGTTTGAACAGGCTTATGCGGCCTGGCAGGGAAGCAAATATTGCGTGATGGTCAATTCCGGCAGTTCAGCCAACCTGCTGCTGATCAATGCCGTCAAGGAATTGCACCGATGGGAACCGGGCAGCGAGGTCATTGTTCCGGCGGTGACCTGGCCGACGACGATTACGCCTGTGATACAATGCGGTTTCAAACCGGTGTTTGTGGACGCGAATCTCAGCGACCTGTCCTTTGACTATAAACAGTTGGAGAAAAAGATTACCCGGCGCACCCGCGGAATATTTGTCGCGCACCTCTTGGGATTTCCGGCGGAGGTCAAGCGGTTGAAGCGGCTGATCCGCGGCCGCAACATCGCCCTCCTGGAGGATTCTTGCGAATCGCAGGGCGCCATGGTCAACGGCGTCAAAGTCGGCAGCCTTGGGTTGGCCGGCACCTTCAGTCTTTATTGGGGACATCACATGACCGCCATTGAAGGCGGCTTGATTTGCACCAACGATGAACCGCTCTACAAACAATTGCTGCTCAAACGGTCTCATGGGCTGGCTCGCGAATTGCCGCTCCAGTATCAGGCGGCGGTCAAAGCGAAATACCCTGAAATTGATTTTAACTTTTTATTCCTGACCGACGGAATGAATTTCCGGAGCACCGAACTGAATGCAGTTCTGGGACTGCAGCAATTGGCCCGGCTGGACCAATTCATCCGCATTCGCAACCGGAACTACCGGCAATTTCTGGCGGTATGCAAGCGTCATGCTGATCAATTGGTGGTGCCGGAAACTGCGGGAGTATCCTCCTTTGCCCTGCCATTTCTATTTCGAAACCAAAAACTGAAGCAATCGTTTCAGGCGGTTATTCGCCACGCGGGCATCGAATCCCGCCCCCTGATTAGTGGCAATCTTTTACGCCAGCCATTCTTGCGGGCTTATTACAAACCCCGCCAGTTTCCCAACGCGGATTTCCTCCATACCAATGCCTTCTATATCGGAAACAACCAGTTTGTGACGACGGAACGCATGAACCGCCTGGAAACAATAATCGAGGAATTTTTTCAGAGACAGCGGAGCGGAAAATCGTAAGATTTGGCGGCGCAGCCTGAGTTTCTTGCAGCCGGACGTTGAACCATATGAAAAAAGCTTTGATTACCGGAATCACCGGGCAGGACGGTTCCTACCTTGCCGAATTCCTCCTGAAAAAGGATTACGAGGTTCACGGCCTCTACCGGCGTTCGTCATCCTTCAACACCGGCCGATTGGAGGGAATCCGGCAGGATCCCCACGTTCCCAATGCGCGCTTTTTCGGGCGTTACGGGGACCTGAGCGATGGCGTCAGTCTGGTGAAAATGCTTTACGAACTGCAACCCGAGGAAATTTACCACCTCGGGGCCCAAAGCCATGTGCGTGTGAGTTTTGATATCCCCGAATATACCGCCGACATCACTGCGTTGGGCACCATTCGCATTCTGGAAGCGGTCCGTGAAGCCGGCGTGCGCCCGCGCTTTTACCAGGCTTCCTCGAGTGAGATGTTCGGCAAGGTGGCGGAGATTCCGCAGTGTGAGACGACCCCCTTTCATCCACGCAGTCCCTACGCTGTTTCCAAGGTCTTTGCCTATTGGGCCACGGTCAATTATCGGGAAAGCTACGATATGTTTGCCTGCAACGGGATTCTCTTCAATCACGAATCCCCGCGGCGCGGTGAAACGTTCGTTACCCGAAAAATCACCCGCGCCATCGCTTACATCAAGGCTGGCCTACAGAAGAAACTTTACCTGGGCAACCTTGATGCCAAGCGCGACTGGGGTTATGCCAAGGAATATGTGGAAGCCATGTGGCTCATGTTGCAACAGGACAAACCCGATGACTATGTGATTGCAACCGGCGAAACGCATTCGGTCCGGGAATTTTGCGAGGCGGCTTTCGCTCATGCCGGACTGGATTGGCAAAAATATGTGGAAATCGATCAACGTTATTTTCGTCCGGCGGAGGTGGATGTCCTGGTGGGTAATGCGGCCAAGGCCAAAAAGCAATTGGGGTGGGAGCCGCGGACAAAATTTAAGGATCTGGTCCGTTTGATGGTCGATGCCGACATCGAGATGCTCGGAGATCAATTGAAAGGCAAGGTAAAGCCGGGACCGGTCGATTAGTCATTGGACAACGGTTTTGTCAGTTGATTATGTCCCATAACAACACCGTCAAGCTGACTGATTGCCTTTGGGTCAGAGGGGATATGATTGACGTGGCCAGAGGGGTGGCCAGCGAACGTCGTACATTGCGGGAACTCGGGGTGAAAATTGAGGCGCTCAAAAACCACCTTGATCAGGAGGGATTGTCCCGCTTGCGGCAGATTGCCTGGAAATCAGACGACCACATTGTTCTAGCCCGGTTATTGCCTGCCGAACTCAAAGTCCTCTATCCGATTTTCAAGGATCGCCGGAATTTTTCCATCCTGGTTCACGATTGGTGGATCACCCCCTACTGGTACACCCGGCATGCCCGATACATCTTATATAACAATTACACAGCGATCGTTGTGCGCAAAAAGCTGGCCCCTTTTGCCCAATTTCGTTCGGTGCCATTCTTGCAATTGCCGGACATATACCGCTGGTATTTTTCTGCCATGCTGGCTGTGCGCCTGGGGACACTGGCCGCGCTTCCGTTATTGGAATCATGGAATTGGTGGCGAAGGCAAACCGAAGCCATCCGTCCGGAGCAGCTGATATTTATGCCTTATGCGGTGAGGGAAGAGGATGTTCCTTTTCAGGAAACGGAAATAAAATATGATTTCAGCAGTCTGGGCGGCACCAATGGGATCTGGTATATGCGCGACCCGTTTGCTTCATCCTATTTTACCGGGGCCAATCTCTATGCGGATCGAAGGCGGTTCGCTGATTTGATCATGGCCTGCAATGGAGATCCGTTTCAGGTTTATGACGTTCGCACCGAAGATCGGTTTGTTCCTTGGGAAGAATACTGTCAAATTACACGGCAAAGCCGTTTCACCCTCGCCACTGGCGGATGGCATCATAGCGCGGTGCCAAAATTCTTGGAATCAGCCTGTCTGGGCACACCGATGATTGGCCGTGCCTTGCCCTTCGAGTTTCCCTGGCTCGACCAATGTCTATTCCCCCTGGATCCTGTGTCAACGACCCGGCACAACATCCGGGCCACGCTCGATGAAGCTCAATCGGTTTATCCAAAATTGCGCGAAAATTGCCTGAATCTGCGTGCACAATTGTTGCGGCTCTACAGCTTTGAAAATCTGCTGCAGATGGCACAGGCCCAAATCGATGGGAAGCCGGTTCCGGGCGGTTATCTGACTCCAGCTGCAAGCGTCCAGGGCGCAAATCAGACTCCCGGCATTGGGGCTTTATGACCGGTCCGCCGTGGGTCGTCTTGTTTTTCAAAAGTGCTGGCGGGTGTTTCCGGGGGCGGCTAAGCTTGATCCCCGATCATGGAAAATATCTTTGTCACCGGCGCCGCGGGTTTTATCGGCAGCAATCTGGTTGACCGCCTGCTGTCCGAAAACAAAAACGTTGTCGGCTGGGATAATTTTTCCACTGGCCAGAAAAAATTTCTCGATGCCGCGTTGAAACACAGCAATTTCAAGCTCATCGAAGGCGACAACCTTGACCTGGCCGCCCTGACCCGGGCCATGGCCGGTTGCGACACCGTTTTCCATCTGGCGGCCAATGCGGACGTGCGTTTCGGCCTGGAACATCCCGCCAAGGATTTACAACAAAACACCGTCGCCACCTTCAACGTCCTCGAAGCCATGCGCGCCAATGGAATCAAGCGTGTGGCGTTCAGCTCGACCGGCAGCGTGTATGGTGAGGCCGAAAAAATTCCCACGCCCGAAGATGCGCCGTTTCCGGTCCAGACTTCGCTTTATGCCGCGTCCAAGGTTTCTGGCGAAGCCATGATTTCCTCCTACTGCGAGGGCTTCAAATTTGAAGGTTATATTTTCCGCTTCGTATCAATTCTCGGCGAACGCTACACGCATGGGCACGTTTTTGATTTTTACAAGCAACTGCTGGAACATCCCGATCGTTTGAAGGTTCTCGGTGATGGGTCACAGCGGAAAAGCTACCTCTACATCGGGGATTGTGTCAGCGCCATGCTGCATGTCATGAATCTCGGCACGGCAAAAAAGGCGAGGCACGGCGTGGAAATCTATAACCTCGGTACGGAGGAATATGTTCAAGTCAACCAATCCATCGGTTTTATCTGCCAGGCTTTGGGGCTGAAACCTAAAATGGAATATACCGGGGGCAACCGCGGTTGGGTCGGAGATAATCCGTTCATCTTCCTCGACACACAAAGAATCCGCAGCACCGGCTGGAAAACATCGCTGACGATTGAGCAGGGCATCGGTCGTACCCTCGAGTGGCTGCAAAAAAACCAGTGGGTTTACGCATCGCGCCAATGAATGTCACCGTCCTCGGCCTCTGGCATCTTGGCTCGGTCACTGCGGCCTGTTGCGCGCGGCATTTTCAGGTTGTTGGACTCGACTTTGACGAGGCGAACATCACCGGACTGAATTCCGGCCAGGCTCCGCTTTTCGAACCCGGTTTGAATGAACTTCTCACGGCCGGTCTGGCTGCAAAGAAGCTTTCCTTCACGACCGATCCGAAGACCGCCTGCGCGAACGCCGATGTGCTCTGGCTCTGTTACGATACCCCGGTCAACGAGAACGATGAATCGGATGTTGCCTCCGTGCTCGCCAATCTCCGTCGCGCCCTGCCGTTTCTACCCAAGGGCGCCCTGGTGTTGACCTCGGCGCAATTGCCGGTTGGCACTTGCGCCGGGCTCGAAAAAGAATTTCCCGGGTTTCATTTTGCGTGTTCGCCGGAAAATCTTCGCCTCGGCAAGGCCATCGACGCCTTTGAAAAGGCTGAACGTGTGGTCGTTGGACTTCGCGATGAAGCCAAAAAGCCGGTGCTGGAAAAATTGTTCGCCCCGTTCACCCCGCAAATATTGTTCATGCGCACCGAGTCGGCGGAGATGGTCAAGCACGCGCTGAATTCCTTTCTCGCGCTTTCCATCACCTTCATCAACGAAGTGGCGCGCCTCTGTGAGCATACCGGGGCAGATGCCAAGGAAGTTGCGGCCGGACTCAAAAGCGAACCGCGCATCGGACCCAGGGCGTATCTCGGACCGGGCGGCCCGTTCGCCGGCGGCACGCTGGCGCGCGATGTCGTCACGCTCACCAAACTGGCCGAGGCCAATGACGAACCAATTTCCGTCATACCTGCCATCAAGCAAAGCAACGACCTGCATCGCGGCTGGGCGTTTCGACGGCTGCAATCGCAGCTGGGGGATCTGCGCGGCCGGAAAATTGCCGTGTTCGGTCTGACGTACACCACGAACACGGACACCCTCCGCCGCAGCGCGGCGGTTGAATTATGCCGGCAGCTATTGGACGCCGGGGTAAAAGTCAGCGCCTTTGATCCGGCGGTTAAAAATCTACCGCCGGAATTGAGCGCCGTCTCGCTCGCGGCCGACATTCCGGCGGCTTTGGCGGGTGCGGAAGCGGCCGTTATTTGCACCGAATGGCCGCAATTCCGGCAGGCGGATTGGGCCCGGATCATTCCGCAGATGCGCCAGCCGGTTTTTGTGGATGCCAACCGTTTCCTCGAAAAGGAATTGAAAAACCTGCCGGGAGTCGAACATCTTTCCGTTGGACGCGCCTGAATATGAAACTCAAAGGCCTCAACACGCTCATCACCGGTGGCAGCCAGGGACTCGGCAAGGCCATTGCCGGCCAATTTTTGGCCGAGGGCGCCAATGTCGTCCTCTGCGCCCGTGGTGAAAAGGATTTGTTCGTCACGCGCGATGAACTCGCCAAAAATTTTCCTTCGCAGAAGGTTTGTGCCCGAACCTGCAATGTTGCTGACGAATCCCAGACGAACGAACTTGTCGCTTTTGCCTTGCGCGAACTGGGCCCGCTGCACGTGCTGGTTTTGAATGCCGGCATTTACGGACCGATGGGCGCGACGGAATCAGTTTCGCTCGCTGAATGGCGGCGGGCGATGGACATCAATGTGTATGGCGTTTTGCTGCCGTCCCGCGCGGTGATCCCGCATTTCAAGCAGAACGGCCGCGGAAAAATCATCGTGTTGAGCGGTGGCGGGGCGACCAATCCGCTGCCAAATATCAGCGCCTATGCCGCGTCCAAAGCCGCCGCCGTCCGCCTCATGGAAACATTGGCCGAAGAACTGAAAACTTTTCACGTGGATGTGAACGCCATTGCGCCGGGCGCCCTAGCTACCCGGCTGGTGGACGAGGTTCTGGCTGCCGGCCCGGAAAAGGTGGGCGCCGCCTTTTACGAAAAGAACAAACAGTGGAAGGAAAAGGGTGCCACACCGCTCGAATTCGGAGCCCGGCTGGCGGTTTATCTGGCCAGCAGCGAAAGCGACGGGATTTCCGGCAAGCTTATCAGCGCGCAATGGGATCCCTGGGAAAAACTTCACGATTTCAAGGCTGACCTGAACAGTGACATCTACACGTTGCGCCGCATCGTGCCCAAGGACCGGGGCAAAACCTGGGGTGACAAATGAACTACGCCATCATCGGTTGCGGATTGATCGGGAAAAAGCGGCTGGCCTGCCTGCCCGCCGGCTCAAAGCTCGTGATCGCGTGTGATAAAAATCTGTCGCGGGCGGAAGAATTGGTGAAACTGGCCAAAAACGGACGCGCGCTTGCCGATTTCAACCAAGCGGTTGCCGATCCGCAGGTGGAAGCCGTGATTGTAGCCACGATCAATGCTGCGCTGGCTGAAGTTTCCGCCGCCGCCATTCGCGCCGGGAAACACGTTATCGTCGAAAAACCCGCCGGTATATCCGTACATCAGATTGATGAACTGATGGCGCTCGCTGAAAAGCACAAAGTCTGCGTCCGGGTCGGTTTCAATCACCGCTACCATCCGGCCTTCGCCCAGGCGCGCGAAATTTTCGCCTCGGGCGTGATGGGCGAATTGATGTTCATCCGCGCGCGTTACGGCCACGGCGGCCGCGTGGGCTACGACAAGGAATGGCGCGCCGACCCGAAACTTTCCGGTGGCGGCGAATTGATTGATCAGGGGATACATTTGATTGATCTGGCGGGCTGGTTTCTCGGCGGGTTCAAACAGATTGACGGCCACGCCACGACATATTTCTGGAACATGCCGGTGGATGACAACGCGTTTTTGAGTCTGCGCACGGCCAAAAATCAGACCGCCTGGCTGCACGTCAGTTGCACGGAATGGAAAAACCTTTTTTCCTTCGAGATTTACGGGCGATACGCCAAGCTGCACATCGAAGGGCTTGGCGGGAGTTACGGCGTCGAGAAGCTTTATTACCATCAGATGAAACCGGAAATGGGCATTCCCGACACCAAGCTTTATGAATTTCCGGGTCCGGACGAATCCTGGCGAAAGGAGATGTTGGAATTCGAAAAGGACATTCAGTTGAAACGCCGGCCGGATGCCGGATTGGCGGAGGCGCGCGCCGCGCTTCAAATTGTTGAAACCATTTACGAAAAAAGCGGATTCAAAAACCTATGATCATTGCGCGTTCACCTCTTCGCGTCACGCTCGGCGGCGGTGGCACGGATTTGCCGTCGTATTACGAAAAATTCGGCGGCTTTCTCATCGCGGCGGCGATTGACCGGTATGTTTACATTACGTTGCACCAGACATTCGTGCCGGATTTGATCGTGAAGTATTCCGAGCTGGAACGCGTGCCGGAAGCGGCGCGGTTGAAACACCCCATCATCCGCGAAGCGTTTGGACTGCTGGGCATGAATGGACATTCGCTGGAACTGACTTCGATGGCGGACATTCCGGCCGGCACGGGCCTGGGTTCGTCCGGCAGCTTTACCACCGCGTTGCTCAAGGCGTTGCACGCTCACACCCGAAACCTCGTTCACCCGGCTGAACTCGCCGCGCAAGCCTGTGAAATCGAACTGGGGCGGCTCAAGGAACCCATCGGCAAGCAGGACCAATATATTGCCGCGTATGGCGGCCTCACCTGCTTCAAATTTCTCGCGGACGGCAAGGTTGAGGCGTGGCCGTTGAAGCTGGCCGATGAAACACGGGATAATCTGGAGGATAATTTGTTGCTGTTCTTCACCGGCTATTCACGTTCCGCCTCAACAATTTTGAAGGAGCAGGACCAGAAATCAAAATCGGCCGATGCGGGGATGATTGAAAACCTGCACTTCGTCAAGGACCTCGGCCTGCAAAGCCAGCGCGCGCTGGAAGGCGGCAACCTGCACGAATTTGCGCGGCTCATGGATGTGCATTGGCAGCGTAAAAAACAACGCAGCGGCGGCATGAGCAACCCAAAAATCAATGAGTGGTACGACCGCGCCATGGCCAATGGAGCGCTGGGCGGCAAGCTCATCGGTGCGGGCGGCGGCGGTTTCCTGATGTTTTATGCCGAGGACAAAACAAAGCTGCGTCATGCCATGACCCAGGCCGGGCTCAAGGAAGTCCGCTTCTGCTTTGATTTCGAAGGCACCAAACTGGTCATCTCGTGAGTGGCGCGCTCGATATTCCGGTGGCCATTCTGGCCGGCGGACTCGCCACCCGGCTGCGGCCCATCACGGAAAAGATCCCCAAATCACTCGTGCCGGTTGCAGGCAGGCCATTCCTGGCGCATCAGCTCGAATTGCTCCATGCCCGAGGTCTCCGCCACGCGGTGCTCTGCATCGGTCATCTGGGCGAGATGATTCAACGCGATTTCGGCGACGGCAGCGCCTTTGGCGTCCGGCTGGATTATTCTTTCGACGGGCCGAAATTGCTAGGCACGGGCGGAGCCCTCAAACGCGCGCTGCCATTGCTCGGGGCGGAGTTTTTCGTGCTTTACGGCGATTCGTATTTGCCGGTGGCCTACCGGCCCATTGCGGAATTCTTCCGACGCAGCGGCAAACTCGGTTGTATGACGATTTACCGCAACGAAGGCCGTTACGACACCAGCAATGTTGTTTTTCACGACGGCGAAATTGCGGTCTATGACAAAAAAGCACGGTCGCCGGAGATGCGGCACATCGATTACGGTCTCAGCCTGTTCAAGGCGTCCGTGTTTGAATCGTATCCCGCGGACCGGCACTTTGACCTGGCGGAGGTGATGGGCAAATTGGTTCGCGAAAAACAGCTTGCCGGTTACGAAATCACCGAACGTTTTTACGAAATGGGTTCACCTGCGGGCTTGGCGGAACTCGAATCCTTGCTACAATCGAAATCGCCATGAGCTTTACCAAACAATTCCTGACGGAAGTCCAGCAGGTCACGATGCAACTCGACGAAGCTGCGATTGAAAAATGCGCCGGCGAACTGGCCGCCGTCCGCGAGCGCGGCGGACGCTTGTTCATTCTTGGCGTTGGTGGCAGCGCCGGGAATGCCGGCCATGCCGTGAATGATTTCCGCAAAATCTGCGGTTTCGAGGCCTATGCGCCGACGGATAATGTGTCCGAACTCACCGCGCGCACCAACGACGAAGGCTGGCCCACAATTTTTGCCGAATGGCTCAAAGGCAGCCGCATCAACGCAAAAGATGCCCTGCTGATCTTCTCCGTCGGTGGGGGCAACCTGGAAAAAAATGTCAGTCCAAACCTCGTCAATGCGATTCAAGTCGCAAAAAAAGTCGGGGCCTCCGTCATTGGCATCGTGGGCCGCGACGGCGGTTACACCGCCCGGGAGGCGACCGCCTGCGTCATCGTGCCGACGGTAAACCCGGCGCATGTGACGCCGCACAGTGAGGCGTTTCAAGCGGTGATCTGGCACCTTTTCGTGTCCCATCCCAAACTCAAAGTTGCCCAGACCAAGTGGGAGTCGACGAAATGACTTCGTAGCAGCCGACGTAAGGAGTCTCAAACTTTTCCGTTGAACCCAACCGAACAAATCAGTCAGAGCCTCCACACGTCGGCTGCCACAAAATTGCGCCGCGCTGTTTTTCTCGATCGCGACGGGGTTATCAACCGCGCGTTGGAGCACGAAGCAAAGCCCTATCCACCACGAAGCCTGGCTGAATTTGAAATTCTTCCCGAGGTTCCGTCGGCGTGTGCGAAGCTCAAGGCTGCCGGCTTTCTGCTGGTCGTCGTGACCAACCAGCCGGACGTGGGCCGGGGCACGCTCCCGAAGGAAATTGTCGAAACCATTCACACGGAAATGTGCCGGCGGCTGCCCATTGACCGGGTGGAAGTCTGTTATCATCCGGGTCAGAGCGCGTCCGACTGTGATTGTCGCAAACCAAAACCCGGCATGTTGCTGCACGCGGCAAAGGAACTGGGCATTGACCTGGCGCAAAGCTGGATGGTGGGCGACCGCTGGCGGGACGTGGACTGCGGTCAGGCTGCTGGCTGCCGGACGGTTTTCATCGATCGGGGTTACGCGGAGGAACTCCGGCAAAAACCGCACTTTTCGGCTCGCAATCTGGCCCAGGCTGCGGACATTATCTTGCGCGAATCGAACCACTGAAAACCCGGAAGTCTTTGACGCAATGAGCACACTGAAAGAATTGAAGGTGAAAATTTTCGCCGATGGGGCGGACAAGGCGGGAATGTTGCAACTGAACGCCAATCCGCTCATCAAAGGCCTTACCACCAATCCCACGCTAATGCGCAAGGCCGGGTTGACGGATTTTGAGGCGTTTGCGCGCGACATATTGCAGCACGTCACCGAGAAACCCATCTCCCTCGAAGTGTTTTCCGATGAATTTCCGGAGATGCGGCGCCAGGCGCTTAAGATCAATGGCTGGGCAAAAAACGTTTATGTCAAAATCCCCATTACCAACACGCGCGGGGAATCATCGCTGCCGCTGGTCCGTGAACTGGCCCTGGAAGGAGTGAAGCTGAATGTCACCGCCATCCTTACCTTGGAACAGGTTGCCGGCGTCGCGAAAGCGCTGAATCCCAAAGTGCCGGCGGTTGTGTCCGTGTTTGCCGGGCGCATTGCCGATACCGGGGTAGACCCCGCTCCACACCTGCGCGAAAGCAAAAAACTGTTGAGCGGCGTTCCCCAGGCCGAACTGCTCTGGGCCAGCGTCCGGGAGGTGCTGAATATTTTTCAAGCCGACGAATGTGGCTGCGCCATCGTGACGGTCCCGCACGACATTCTGGCCAAGGCGATGAAACTGGCCGGAACGGACTTGAAGGAATTGTCGCTCGACACCGTAAAAATGTTCGCTGCCGACGCCAAGGCGGCGGGCTTTTCGCTGTAACTTTTCCCTTGGAAACCGGAGCCGCCGTCAAATATCCGGCCGAAGCCTCTCCCAATCCAGTTTCAGCTTGCCTGTCTGCAGCGACGCCACGTATTATCATGCGAATTGTCTGAACCGCACAGGTTCATGGTAACCACAGAACGGAAGAGACCACCAAGTTAAACTTGTTATGAAGTATCTGATTACAGGCATTACCGGGTTTGCCGGGCCGCATCTGGCCAATCTTTTGATCCAGGAAGGGCATGAGGTCTATGGTCTCATTCGTCATACTAACGGCCGGCAGACGGACATTCTGGACGTGGTATCGCCGGAAAATTTCGAAAAAATCACGTTTCTTTATGGCGATCTGGTCAATTTCCGGATCATCAACGGGCTCTTTCGCAAGTTCAAGTTTGATGGCGTTTTTCACCTCGCGGCCCAGTCGCATCCGCCCACCAGCTTCGACGATCCGTTGGGAACGTTTGAGGCCAACATCATGGGCAGCGCCAATGTCATCCAGGCCATCGCCGACAATCAGCCGGAATGCAAACTGATGTTCTGCAGCACGTCGGAGGTTTACGGCAACGTTGGGATGGACGGCCGAAAGATCAAATCAGACGACACGATCTTTCCGGCCAACCCATACGGGGCCAGCAAAGCTGCGACGGACCTCTATTTGCAGGAACGTTTCGAGAACAAGAAAGTCAAGGGGTTCATTACCCGCGCCTTTTCGCACACAGGCCCGCGCCGGGGCCGCACTTTCTCCATCTCGTCGGATGCTTAAATCGCCAGAATGATGAATGGCGAGCCCAACCGGAAACTGCTGGTGGGCAATCTGAAGTCCGTGCGGGTGGTCCTGGACGTCAGGGATATCGTCAAGGCGTATTATCTGTTGATGATCAACGAAAAGTCGAACGGTAAAATTTACAATGTTTGTGGTGATATTCCGCGGGAGATGGGATTTTATACGGACGAGATGATCCGGCTCAGCAAAGTGGACAAGGTAGAAAAAGAGGTCTCCCCGGCTTTATATCGCCCGATTGATATTCATTATCAACATGGCGACTGTGAAGATCTGGTCAAGCTTACCGGGTGGAAGCCCGCCTATGACATCTCGACCACTCTGGGCGATCTGCTGCAATATTGGGTTAAAAAGACCAAGCCCGGGAAATAAATTTTCAAGCCCGGTCAAGCGCCTCCCGAAGCACCACGCCTTGCCCGTTACTGCGATTGTTGCAGGAATGGGCACTCCGCCTGCAAAGTTTGATAAACGCTATCCACCGTGATGGACGCCATGCATCGCCGGAGCTCTTCATTCGTGCCCCGGATCCCCCGCCCATCGTAAAGGTAATATTCAAGATTTCTTCCGGCGATTTCGGGATTGCGAATCAAGACGAAGGGATGGCTGTACGGATAATTTGGTTTGTAGAAGGTCGGCGTTTCAATCACAAACACTTTGGGGACCTTGACCGCAGCGGCAATATGCATCATCGAAGTGTCTCCGCTCATGAAAAGATCGCAATGTTGAACCAGTGCGGCCGCCTGCCGGAAGTTCGCGGTTTTTATGACAAAAACCTGGTTGCGCGAGGTGTGGGCCAGAATCTGTTCGTGCGCCTGTTCCTCTTCCGGCCCGCCAAACAACAGGATCGCCAGCTTGGGATACTGCTGGTTCAGACGTTGGATCAAACTCACATAATGCTCGACGGGCCAGCGACGGAGCGCCAGATTCTTGGTTCCGCTGGAACCGACATGAATTCCGAATCGTTTTCGCGCGCCCAGGTTTCGCTCGCGGAGAAACGCATCAGCCCAGGCGGTTTCGGCCGGGGAAAGAAACAGCTCGCCAGCGTGGCGGGGCAGAACCGGTTTCACCGCCAGGAATTGCAGAAGGGCGAAGGTGTTCTCGACGGAGTGCTGCTCGTAATCCTGCGGCAGCGTGTGATCGCCCAGCAACCGGTCAAACCATTTGCTTTGGTGATAGTTGTGGCTGATGCGTGTTCGCGCGTTGATGACCCGAGCTGCCAGGCGATAGAGGAGCTTGCTCTGCGGGTGGGTATTGATGGACACATCGTAACGGTGAAGGCGCAAACTCCATAAGAATTTTAAGGCCGCCAGCTTGTTCAGCTGGTTGTTTTTCATCAGATTCTTCTGAAACACGGTGTTGAGGTATGGGTTGCCCTCCAGGATGTCTTTTGCGCCCGGCCAGAGCACCAGGACGTCAATCACCGCGGCCGGATAAATGGCGCGCAGTTCATGAATCACGGGCGTGGCCAACAAAGTATCGCCGGTGCCAGCGAGGGAAATGACCAGGATTTTCATGGCCGGCATTCCGTCAAAGCTGAGAAATTTTTTCCAGGAGTGCCGTGGTGGATTTCCCCGGCACGAATGGAGCAACCACGATTTTTCCGCCTCCCCGCTCGACCACGCCCCGCTCTTCCTGGTTCAGCGTTTCCAGGGTGTAGTCACCACCTTTGACGTAAATATCGGGTTGGGCGGCCAAAAGAAAACGGGTGGCGGTTTTTTCCTTGAAGATGCAAACCGCATCCACGCTTGCCAGGGCCGCCAGCACCGCCGCCCGGTCGGATTCGGAATTCACCGGGCGACCCGGGCCTTTCAACTGCCGTGTCGCCTCGTCACTATTGAGGCCGACCAGCAAAGCGTCGCCGAGATTGCGTGCATTTTCCAGATACGTCACATGGCCCGGATGCAACAGATCAAAGCAACCGTTGGTCACAACGAGTTTTTTACCCGTTGCGCGCACGGCCGCCCGCCACTCCGGCAATTTGTCCCACGCGATGATTTTGCTGCGGAAATTCATCCGGTTATTTTGCCCGCCCGTGGCAGCTTGGCAACGATTTAGCGTCTGGGTTCATTTAACAATTTCCAGACCCGCAAGGCCTCGGTGACGCCCCAGGCTTGGGCGTCGCAGCCGCGTTGGGCGTGTGGCGCGTCGCCGTCCAGGATTTCCGGGATCTGGCCGAGGCACCCGGATTGCATCAATTGCTCCATGCTGCCCAGATAGGCTTTGGCCGCCATCACGGCTTCCGGCGCAAAATCCCACGCACCGGCCAGCGCCTCGCATAAGGCCGGAAACGTCCAGGTCCAGGCGGTACCGTTGTGATACGCCGGTTTGCGGCGCGTGTCCTCGTCCCCTTCGTAGCGCGGCCAATATGGTTCGACCGGGTTGTTCAGCAACCGGCCATCGTTGCTGTAAACCGGCAACGGGACCGTAGCCGGCAACGGCGCGAGCGACCGGAGTGCGCCGGGGACCGCCAGATATTTCAATGCTGCCTCAACACAACGTTTGGCCCGCTCGCCGGTCACCAGACCCAGGCTCACGGCCAACAAGCCATTGCTGCGGAGCGCATCATCCCGGGTGGCATCCCGGGCAATGACGCGGGGTTCGGCCAGCAGGACGTCAGCGAACCAGCCTTTGTCTTCCAGCCAGAACAGCCTGGCAAATGAAGCGGTCGCATGATCTGCCAGCGCCCGCCATTTTTTTTGATCCTCGCGCCCACTGATTTTTTCCAGTTGCCGCAACAGACGGATCCACAGGACCTGGATTTCGACCGGGTATCCTTGACGCGGCGTGCCGGCGGGGAAATTGGTGTCCATCCAGGTGAAGTGGCTCGGACTCCAGATCAAGGCTGAATCCGCGTCCATGCGGATGCCGTTGGGTGTCCCCTTCGCGTAATTCGTTGCAATGCTGCAGAGCACGTCGCGGAGGGTGCGACTTTTTGGATCGGCAACCGTGTCATACCATTTCAGCTTCGCCGTCTTGTCCAGAGCCGCCAGCTCTTCGCAGGCGATGGCAAACCACAACGGTGCGTCCGTGGTATCGCGGTTGGACACGTCATTGCCGTGAATGGTGTTCGGCAACGTCCCGTTTTCCTCAAAACGCGCAAACGTGAGCAACAGTTGTTTCACTTCGTCAACCATGCCCGCCGCCAAAAGCCCGCGCGCACAAATCAGCGAATCGCGTCCCCAATCCAAAAACCAAGGATAGCCGGCGATGACGGTTTTGCCTTCGTCGCGCCGGACGACGAAAGCGCGGGCAGCTCGATTTAATTGTTCCTCGAACGTGTGGTGTTCCGGCCTCGACGGGTTTGGTTCATCCGGGACGACCAGGGCGGCCGCATCCAATTCCGCCGTCGCGACCAGCCTGACGCTGGTGCCCTTGGGCAACGGCAATTCGAACCAGCCGGGGCTGTACGCGTCGCCGCTGCCGGTCTGACCGCGGCTTTGTTCCACCGGATGCGGAATGTTTTCACACCATTCCGGCTCGGGATGATATTCGCCATGGTTGGCAAACACGCGAAGCTGGCGGTCGGCGGCGGGAGTGAAGGCAAAGCCGGCCCGGCCGTCAAGCGGGCGTGTGTTGGAGGAGAAATGATAATCGGCGCCGCCGTTGCGTTTGGTTTCCTGATGAAAATTGCGGTCTTCAATGTCGCAACGGACAGTAAGCCGCACATCGGCGCTGGCTGGCAGTTGTTTGCCCTGCGCGTGTTTTTCCGCCGGCCGGCTGAAAAAAAAGACCGTGGTATTGCGGCCGGCCACCATTTCGGCGCGCAGTTCAACCTCCACCGTCCGCCCGTCCCCGGCATTGGCAACAAACTGCCAGACCGCCGGCGGGCCGGATTGGAAGGAATCGAGATTCTTCGCGTTGAGCGGTGAAAGGAAACCATCGGCATTGACCCAGACCCGGAGGCGTTTGACGAAGACATGGCGGTCCACCGGCACGGCGGGATTCAGGTTGGCGCCGAGCACACAATCGTATTTGGAATTGACCCGGCCCAGGTCCACGCTCAGACGTGCCATGCCGCCCATGCCGTTCGTCAACAGCACGAGGTCGTCAGGTTTCGGTATTCGGGTTTTTACTTTTGGGCCGGGCGTGAGGAAACGAACATCGGCGGTGACGTGCGGCGAGGCGGTGCCGTAACGTTCCACCAGCAATCCGGCATCGGCGGCGGAGGCTTGCGGGGCAAAACAGGCAACATAACCGTCTCGCACGGCAATGGATTGGACATGTTGCGCGCTGCGCGCGGCATCCTGTTGACCGCTCAAGGTCAGGGTGGCCTGGAATGGTGTGCTGTCTTGAATCAGCAGCCAATGGCCGGGCGGCACCGGTGTCACGCGGCGGGCATCCAGCAACGTCCAGGTGATGACTTGCGGGAAATTTTTTTGCTGTTCGGCCTGGTGCAGCAATTCGACCAGGTCGGTACGAGGGCCGCGGAGGGCAAATTCGCTGGCGGCAGCAAGAAAATCGGCCGGTGACTGCTCGACTTGCCCGGCGAGCCAGCGCCAGTCGAGGCCATCGATGGTTTCCACGGGCACGATTTTCCCCAAGGCTTCCAATGCCCAGGCAGCCTGCGCACGCGCGCGGCGGTAATCCTCGCCGCTCAAGCCCGCGGGTTGGGGTGTGCGTGCCAGGCAATGACACGCACCCGGTGCAAACGTGATGGCCAATTTGGCTTTGGCCCCATCAATTTTCGGCATCGGCTGGCCCAGCAAATCGAATTTGAAATCCGAAAACGGAACGGGAACATCGGAAACTGAAAGCAGCAAGGAATTCGCTTTTTCGATTTCCATGTTGACCAGTACCAGGACGGAATCTTTTCTTTCCGCGGATTCGCGGAGCAGCGCGTAAATTGGCGAATCCGACCCGCTCAACCGGGTGAGCTTTGCGCCGTCGAAAAAGCACGGGTGGTTGGCGAGCAGGCGGTTGAGCTGCGCCAGTTCGGAAACAATATTGTCCGGATTGTCCCAGGCGAGACCAGTGCATCCATGGACCCGGATTTTCTCGGCGGCCAGCCATTCGACGCCACAGGTGAAACCAAATCCGCCGCTCGCACTGGTCAGCGCACAAAGGCGGTTGCGCAGCAGCGACCACGCCCGCCCGCGGGCCGCCAGCCGCTCATTGTCGTGCGTCTCGCTGTAATGAACATAGGTGCCCACCCGCGTGTTTTGACGCCCGGCATAGTCCAGATAATCGGCCACCTGGCGGCCGGAGTAGTTTTGGAAAAGTTCGGAATAGGCCCATTGCATCCCGCCGTCGGTGAGGAGGTTTTCCGTGGCTTCCCATGAACCGCCGAGGCCTTCCAGCAGGAAAATGGCTTCGGGGAATTCATCCTGGACGCGGGCGATGATGTATTGCCAGGCCGGCACGGGGATTTTATAACCGGCATCACACCGGAAACCGTCCACGCCCCGCCGGCACCAGGTTAATAGGGCGTCGGCGAGCCGGTCCCAAAGCACCACGTCGTCCTGCTTCAGTTCCACGAGGTCTTCCCAGACGGTGCCCCAGGCTCCGGGGCTGGCAAACGAACCATCGGGCTGGCGCAGGAAATATTCGGGATGGGTTTCCTGCAACACGGAACCCCAACCGGTATGGTTGATGACGATATCGATGAATACGCGCGCACCGTAGGCATGTGCCGCCCGGGTAAGCTCGCAAAACTGATCCACCCCGGTGGTGCGTCGGTCGAATTCGACAAGTGCCGGATCAATGGCGGTCATGTCCAGCGCGGCATACGGACTGCCAAACCGCCCAAACCGGGCATAAGTGGTCGGCGTGGGATGGATGGGCAGCAGATGAAGAATGCGGCAACCGAGTTTCTGGACGATATGGGGCAGCTGGCGGGTGAGGTCGCGGAGCTTGCCGGAAGGGGGAATGACTGCGTAATTTTTTTTGTCCAACTGCTGGAGCTCAGCTTCGAGCTTTGCCTCGCCGGTGGTGGGCAGGTTCCGGGTCGGGCCGAACAGGCGCGCAAAGGCACAATAAATGGTGTTGGCGGTGCGTGCGAAGTTGGGATGAACGCTGATACCGACATCCGGGCCGTCCGGCCAGTATTGCCAGCCTTTGGTGTCGAGCAGGTATGCCTTGGCTTTAAAGAAGCCGGTTTCGGTCAGCGGCAATTCAATCTGCCAGGCGTCACCGTTTTTTTGCATCGGCACGTCGCGCCAGGAGGCTCCGGCATGGACCGGGCCGCCGGCGTGCGCGGCCATGATTTCACGCCGGAGGGCGGCGGCGCGGCCAAGGTTGGTGCGGAGCAACGCACGCCCGCCATTGTACCCGCCGGCGTCCCGCAACGTGAAGCGTACATGGTCGCCGACAAAGCGCACCTGACGCTCGCCGGGCACAGGGTCCATGATGAGGTTGGTTTGCGCCACGTTGGGCCGGCATCACCGCCGGACGCCATTACGATTCCGTAGACGGCAACGGAAAGCAATCCTGCAGGTGCATCGCCGGCGTTTCCAAGGGTGTTCTGGCTGCATTTCGGTGCCAAAATCGGGGCATGGGGCCACTGACTGTGAAGACAAAAACTGCCGGTTAACGTATTACGGTCAACCGGCAGAACCTAAACAACAACGCCAACCACGGCGCAATCGACCAAAGATTAGCAATTCGGCTGCCACACTGCGGTATCAGGAGGTCGCATATTTGCGCGGTGCGGCAAATAAAGTTCGGAACTTGAACCAAACCAAGGAATTCCCCGGTTGAATGGGTTGATTCTTTTTCAATACCGTTCATGCGACCTGAGTTTTTGAAACTTTAACTATTTTCTCATGGCATGGCCTATAAACTGACAGACCATCCGTGGACTGTGCGGAAATTGATTAGTGCGGTTTCCCGGCCTGAACATTGCACAATCTGTGGACTCAACACCCAAAATTGGCGCGCAGATTGCTGTTTTGGCCGTTGAGTTGTTGGAAGATCATGACCACGGCAGCCCATAATCAAGCTGAAGAAGCTCAATTGTTGCAGACAATTGAGATGTTTGAAGTCATTGCCCAATCACAACCCAATGATTGCCAATCATTGGAAATCCTCAAGGAAGCCTATACCAAGCTGGGTCGCGAGGAGGATGTCGTCAAAACGTCCAAACGCATTGCCCAGGCTTACATGCAATCGGGACAGCTTTCCTCGGCGATTCTGGAATATGAGACGGTTTTGCAGCGGCGTCCGGATGATGCGGATGTGCAGACGGCCCTCCAGCAGATCGAGGACAAGGCCAACAATGCCTCCGCGCAACCTGCGGGCGTGGAGGTGGCGGCGTCCGTTTCCACCCCTCAATCCGACACTGCAAAATTACATAAAAAGGCGCATGCGGCGGAAATTGAAGACGGTCGCAAGACCATGCACAAGATTTTCGTTGAAGGCAAAATCATCAAGGACGGCGATTTTGATCTCTGCTGGCGGCTGACGGATCCGGGTGCGGCCGCCACCGATGTGGTTGAGCCTTTCATCCATGCGTTGGCGGAGAAAAATTTTCTTCCGGTGGAAAGATCCCTCAAATTGCTGTCGGACCGGTCACACACGGCGTATCTGGCGTTGGACAAATATGACGTGGACATTGACCTGACACGCGGTTTTCCGGCGGACGCCTGCCGGCGCTGGTGCGTTCTGCCGTTCGATCGCATGAGCAAATCGATTTTGGTCGCGACGGCCAACCCCTTCAATCAACAAGCGGTCAAGGAGCTGGCCGAGGCGACCACCCATCGGCTGTTGTGGTACCTGGCGCCGCCCGCCGACTTGATGATGAATCTCCGCAAGGCCTTCCGCTAAGGTATCGCCATGGCCAAAGTCAAATCATTCGGAGAACGCATCGCCGACGCGCTGGTTGAGGACGGCTTGCTTTCCGCCGGACAGATCGGGGAACTGCTGGAGCAGCAGAAAAAGGAAGGCGCGCGCCTGATCAAGCTGATTGTGGACAAGTCCTACGTCAGCGAGCAGGATCTGGCCGTTTCCATGGGCCGCGTGTTGAATGTTCCCCCCATCAACCTGGCGCGGATGAATATCCCGCCGGAAATCGTCGAGCTGCTCCCGCGCGACACGGCGCATAATTACAAGGTGGTGCCGGTTTCGCGCCTGGAAAACAAGTTGTTCCTCGCCATGGCCGACCCGTTGAACGTCCTGGCCATCGATGACGTCAAACGCGTCACCAAGCTGGAAATTGCCCCGTTGATTGCATCCGAAAAATCCATCGTCGACAAGCTCAACGCCCTGGATTCCGCCAAGAGCGGCTCGATGGAAGACATCATCCAGGACGCTCAAAAGCAGCAGGATGAAGATGCGGAAGCGGATACCGTCGAAGCCGTCCGGGATGGCATGGAGGAGGTCAACCTGGATCAGCTGGCGGCTTCCAGCGGGGAAGCCCCGGTCATCAAGCTCGCCAATCTTATCATCGTCCAGGCGATCAAGGACCGCGCCAGTGATATTCACCTGGAGCCTTTTGAAAAAAGCATGCGGCTGCGTTACCGGGTTGACGGCGTACTGATTGATGCCACGCCGCCGCCGAAGCAAATGCAACTGGCCCTTGCCTCACGCTTCAAAATCATGAGCAGCCTGGACATTGCCGAACGCCGCCTGCCCCAGGACGGACGCATGCGCGTGAAAGTCAGCGGCAAGGATTTCGATTTGCGGGTGTCGGTGCTGCCGACCGTCCATGGCGAAAAAGTCGTCATGCGCGTCCTGGACAAATCAAACCTGACCGCCAGCATCGACAAGTTGGGACTGGATCCGGACACCTTCAAACAGGTCAAGAGCGCCATTGACGCACCGCACGGATTGATTCTCGTGACCGGCCCGACGGGCTCGGGCAAAACGACGACCCTATACTCGGCGCTCAACGAACTCAACAACCCCATTTACAACATCATCACCGTTGAAGACCCGGTGGAATTTCAGGTTCCCGGCATCAATCAGGTGCCCACCAAGAAGGAAATCGGCCTGACCTTTGCCAATGCCTTGCGTTCCATTCTGCGCCAGGATCCGGACATCATCATGATTGGTGAAATTCGTGACACGGAGACGGCGGAAATTGCCATTGAGGCGGCGTTGACCGGCCATCAGGTGCTGAGCACCATGCACTGTAACGACGCGCCCGGCGCCATCGCGCGCCTCGACGATATGGGTATTGCGCCGTTTTTGATTTCCTCATCCGTCATTCTTTCCTGCGCGCAACGCCTCATGCGCCGCATCTGTTCGCACTGCAAGGAACAGGTGACCTATCCGGCAAAAATGTTTGAGGATCTCGGCATTGACCCCGCCGCCTTCGAGGGCGTGCATCTTTACCGCGGCCGTGGCTGCGACCGCTGCAAGGGCTCGGGTTACGCCGGGCGCATGGCCATCATTGAAGCCATGACGATCTCGGACCAGATTCGCAAACTCGTCATTGGCCGGGCCAACACGCGTGAACTGGGCAAGGTGGCCATCAGCCAGGGCATGCGCACGCTTCGCATGGTGGGACTTGATCGTGCGCGCGATGGCATTTCAACACTCGAACAGGTGCTGTTGATCACTTCTGCTCACTGACGTCGGACGATTCCGGAGTCAAAATTTCCGTTGCGGTGAAACGAAGGGCTGCGGCCCCGGCACGAGCCACGGAGCCTGCTGCGGAGGCCAGGTTGCTGCCGGCGGACTGGAGGTGTAACTCATCCAGGCTGCGGGCAATTTGGGCAATTCAGGAGGTTTGCTGATACCGCTGCTCAACGAGGTGAACGGGGTGCCCAGCCGGGACGGCGACGATTGGGCCAGGCTGGAACTCAGCATGGTTTGCGGCAGGGTGGTTTTTAAGCCGTCCGATGAAGAGCCCGCTGCCGGAGTGATCGACATGGCGCCCGGGTTGAGCAACTGCCTGAACCGTCCCATATCGGACTGCTGAGATGTCAGGCCCGAGGCGAGCATCGGCGCAGATTGATCGAACAATCTGGACCAGGCGTTGTTTTCATTGCGTCGTCCCAGAGTCTGTCGGTCTGACGTGGAATCAAACAGCGCATTGCCCATCGACTCCTGATTTCTCCAACTGCTGCTGGAGTTCGACATATCATAGGAGTTTCCTGAAAAATTCCAGGCGGAGGACATGTCGCCGGCCAGCAATGAATTGGTTCTGGCCAGCCGCAGTTGAAGCTGGTTTTGTCGCTCCGTGTAGCGCTCCAGCGCCGTTGAATTTTTCGGCTGTCCGAAGGCATTGCGTTCCGAAATTCCCATGATTTTTTCCGGTGTGGCGGCCCCCAGGATTTCCGCCGGCGTCAATAACGTCCAGTTCCGGCGCAGGTCGTCCGAACGGGAATTGTCCCCGGAATAAACCGGCCCGCGTCCCATCGGGGGCGCCGGTCCGGCCGGCACCGTGAGGCCAAAATTGTCCGGCGCTTGCGCTATGCTTTCGAGATCCAGGGCCCCGGGTGGCTTGGGTGAAAGCGAAGGCATGTTTGTGGCCGCATCGTCGTCATTGGCCGGTGAAGAAAATAAAATGGGCTGGCTCCCTTCGCGGGTTTCCGCGCCCCGAGCGGGGATGGAAAATACCGCTGCAAACGCCAGGGCGGCCAGGGGCAGTCCGCGCTTTAAATATGCATGGTTATAACCCATCTCAAGTTATCAGGCTAATGGATTGGACACCTCCCGTCAAAAATGAATTCAAAATGAACTTTTTATGATTTTGGCGAATCCGCGCAAAAGCGCGCCCTTTCGCATGATTTGCCGGACTCCGGCGGCATGGGAAAGGAGGATGAAAGCTTTCTAGCCGAGCCGTTCCGCCGCAGCCTTGATTGCCTCCAGCTCTTCCCAGCGCGAGTAGAGTTTTGCAAGATTTCCCTTTGCCGCGGCGAGATCGGCGGTGAGCTGGCTGGTTTGGGTGGCGTGGGTGCGGTGAAAATCCGGCGAGGCGAACAGGGCTTCGATGCGGGCGATTTCCGCGTCCACGATGTGGATTTGCGCCTCCATGCCTTCCAGTTCGCGCACTTCCTTGAAGGAAAATTTGCGGGGCTTGGCGGGTTTTGTGGCCGTGCCTCGTGAGAGCACGGCTGACTTGTTTGTGGAAATGATGGCGGCGCTCTGCCGAGACGCCGCTACGGCCTGCTTTTGCTTCTTCTCCAGGTAATAATCGTAGTCGCCGACGCTGTGATGGATTTTGCCGTCGCCCTCGAACGCCAGCACGTCCGTGCAGACGCGGTTCAGGAAATAACGGTCGTGGCTCACCACCAGCACAGTGCCGGGGAACGCAATCAACGCCTCCTCCAGCACGCGCAACGTCGGCAGGTCCAGATCGTTCGTCGGTTCGTCAAGGATGAGGAAGTTGCCGCCGTTTTTCAGGATGCGCGCCAGCAGCAGACGGCTGCGCTCGCCGCCGCTCAGATGTTTCACCTGCGTCGTGATGCGATCATCGGCAAACAGAAACCGCTTGAGATAGGAACGCAGTGAAATCTTGGCGTCGCCGAAAATGACGAATTCCGTGCCGTCGCTGACCTCTTCCAACGCCGTACGTTCCTCGCGCAATTGAATCCGGCCCTGGTCCACGTAGTTGAACTTTGTGAGCTGGCCGGTCTTCACCGTGCCTTCCGTGGGCGCCAGTTGGCCGATGATGATCTTGAGCAACGTGGTTTTGCCGAGGCCGTTCCGCCCGGCGACGCCGATGCGCTGACCGTTCTCGAAAGTGAAATTGAATCCACGAAACAGCGTGCGTCCACCCAGGTCCATGCCGAGGTTGCTCAATTCGACGACGCGATTGCCCAGTTGCGGCGGCGGCGGGATGCACAGCTCCACGTCCTCCTCAATCACCGGCCCGTCCTGTGCGGCGGTTTCATAATAACGTTCAAACCGGTTCTTCTGTTTGCTGCGTTGTGCTCGCGGGCCCTGTCGCACCCAAGCCAGTTCCTTTTTCAGAAACATCTGGCGTTTGTGCTCGATGGTGGCGTCCGCGGCCTGGCGTTCGGCCTTGTCCAGCAGGTAATCGGTATAGTTGCCGGCGTGCGAGAAAAACCGGCCATCGGACAGCTCCACCATGTGCCTCGCCACCCGGTCCAGGAAATAGCGGTCGTGGGTGACAACCAGGAACGAACCGTGGAACTCGTCGAGAAATTCCGCGACCCATTCGATGGATTCCGGGTCCAGATGGTTCGTCGGCTCGTCGAGAATCAGCAGGTCGGGGTCCGAGACCAGGGCGCGGCACATTGCCACGCGCCGCTTCTCGCCGCCGGAAAGCGTGTCGATGCGCCGGTCGGCAGCGGGGCAGTTCAGATGCGACATCGCGGTCTCGATGCGCCGGTCGAGCGTCCAGCCTTCCAGCGCGGCGATGCGATGCTCCAGTTCCTCGTGACGTTTCGAGTCATGCGGCAGCGATTCAAATTCTGCAATCAAATCGAGCACCGGCTTTGCGCCATCACGGATGTTTTCGAGCACGCTCTTCGTCGCATCCAGCATGAAATCCTGCGGCAGGTAACTGATGACGAGTTCGCGCCGCCGGGTGACGTCGCCGCTGTCGGGCGCCTGCAGCCCGGCGAGGATGCGAAGAAACGTCGTCTTGCCGCAACCGTTGCGTCCGACCAGCCCGATGCGATCGCCCTCGTCAATGGCGAGCGTCGCGGCGTCGAGCACCGCGCGATCGCCGTAGGACACGGTGATTTCAGTGGCGGTCAGGATGGTGGACATATTTAGGTCAACAGCGATTGGGGGAACATCGTCAAGAGGTCGGAGCTTACCTTTCCCTATGCTGATTGCAAACCGGTTTTCTGATATCGACGAACGGGGTATGCATCCGCGCACTGCCCCCGACTTTGATGACAACAGCGGAACGCCGATTTCTGATCCGCGCGTTTCAAGTGCAATCTCAACACGTGCCATGCCGGAGGCCGGTACTCCGGGGGCGCTAAGCGCCCATGCACGGAGCGCGGTCTTTCCCGGTGAATAATTTTCAAATAACAATTCTCGAACTCGACCGGCGCCTTCATTAACATGATTTTTCACTTATGAATCTCACCGGCAGAAAACTTGCTTGGGTCATGGCATTAATTACCTTCACCTCATGTTTTGGGCGCCGGAGCGATGCGGCCGGGGTGCAAATTTTGAGTCTTAACGGGCCGTGGCAGGTCGCGCTCACCGGCGGCAGTGATTGGCTGCCGGCAAAGGTTCCGGGCTGCATCCACACTGATTTGCTCGCGGCGGGCAAAATTCCCGACCCGTTTTACCGTGATAATGAGCAGGCCATTCAATGGGTGGCCGAGACGAACTGGACTTACCGACGCACGTTTGAAGTGTCCGCCGCCGATCTGGCGCATGACCGGGTGCTTTTACGGTGCGAGGGTTTGGACACGCTGGCCACAGTGCGCGTCAACGGCCAGGAACTGGCGCGCACGGACAACATGTTTCGAACCTGGGAATTTGATGTCAAACCGGTGCTCAAGGCCGGAACCAACACCATTGAAATTTCGTTTGAATCAGTACTGCCGTACATGCAGAAGTGCAACGCGGAACGCACGCTTTTTGAATGGTCCGGCCCGCACGAACCGAAAGGCCGGGCCTGGGTACGCAAGGAACCCTGCAACTTTGGCTGGGACTGGGGTCCGGTGTTCATCACCTGCGGCATCTGGAAAAATATCGAACTGGTGACGTTCGACGAGGCGCGGCTGGCTGACGTGGCCATGCTTCAGAATCATTCCGACAAGAAAAGCGTCAAGCTTACCGTTCAGGTTGCTGCCGAAACAACGCGCTCCTCGGCCCTGCAAGCAACAGTCACCGTCATGCAGAATCATGAACGCATCGCGCAGGCCACGGTCAGTCTCACCGACGGCAAGGCCGCAGCGGATTTGATCATTGCAAATCCGCAACTGTGGTGGCCCGCCGGCATGGGCAAACAACCACTTTATGACGTGAAAGTGGATTTGCTCGGAGCCAATCATGCAGTGCTGGACCATTCCGTGAAACGCATCGGTCTGCGCACGATTGAATTGTTGCCGGCGGACGAAACCCATTCCATCCGCTTTGCCGTCAATGGCGTGCCTTTTTTTGCCAAGGGCGCAAACTGGATTCCCGCCGATCCGTTCGCCAGCCGGGTGACGCCGGAAAAATTGCGCCGTTACGTTGCCGATGCGGTGGCGGTGAACATGAACACGCTGCGTTTTTGGGGCGGCGGTTATTACGAAGAAGACGCGCTCTATGATGCCTGCGATGAAATGGGCGTTCTCGTCTGGGCGGATTGCAAGTTTGCCTGCTCCTCCTATCCGGCCTTTGACGACTCGTTCATGGAGAATGTCCGCCAGGAAATCCGGGACAACGTGCGCCGGCTCCGGCATCACCCCGGCATCGCCGTCTGGTGCGGCAACAATGAAATCTCGCTCATGACCAAACCTGACTGGTCGTCCGAGAGCATGGGCAAAGCCGACTACGACAAACTGTTCAGCGGATTGATTGCCGGCGAGATCAAAGCCCTCGCGCCCCAGGCGCTTTATGTGCCCGGCAGCCCCGAAGTGGGCGATCTCCATTACTGGCAGGTCTGGCATGGCGGCAAATCATTCGACGCCTACCGCACCTTGAACGGCTTCATGAGCGAGTTTGGTTTCCAATCCTTTCCGGAACCCAAAACCGTCCATTCCTACACGACGACCGAAGACCGAACCTCGTTGCACACGCCGATCATGGACTGGCATCAACGTTCCGCCGGCAACGGCAACAAGAAAATCAGCGACATGCTGGAACGCTATTTTCAACCCGCCAGGGATTTCGACAGCGCGCTCTGGTTGAGCCAGATATTGCAAGGTTACGGCATCAAGACCGGCGCGGAATTCTGGCGGCAAAACATGCCCAAATCCATGGGCTGCATCTACTGGCAATACAACGACTGCTGGCCCGTGGCCAGCTGGTCATCCGTGGATTATTACGGTCGCTGGAAGGCGCTTCACTACCTGGCCCGCCGATTTTACGCCCCGGTGCTGGTTTCAGGACTGGAAGATACCACCAACCAATCCGTCGCCATTTATGTCACCAGCGATCTCCAAAAATCCAACCGCGGCCGGCTGACCTGGGAAGTAACCGATCCCAAGGGTGTGTCGTTGGCCAAAGGAAATGAAACGCTTGAGCTGGCCGCACAAACCAGCCGCCGGGTGAAGCAACTCGACCTGCGTGAACTTGCCGGGAAATATGGCGCGAGCAATCTGCTGGTCTGGCTCAAGGTTGAGGTGCGCGGCCAGCCTGCTTCCGAAAATCTGGTAACGCTCGTTTACCCAAAAGAATTGGCCCTCACCGATCCACACCTCAAACCGGCCATCCGGACAACCAAGGACGGATTTAGTGTGACCTTGACCGCCAATTCACCCGCGCTCTGGGCGTGGCTTACGTTAAGGGATGTGGATGCCAGCTACTCTGACAATTTTGCTCATGTCCGTCCCGGGTCGCCGGTGGAAATTGCGGTCAAACCCGACCGCCCCATGACTGAAGTTGAATTTGCCAGTGCCCTGCAAGTTCACAGTCTTTTCGATACGTATGGCCCCAACCATTGATTAGGCAGCAGGAACCATCAAGTGTTGCTTGCATGCCTCGGGAAAAGCGGTGGAGGGCCACCACACTCCAAAACGCTTCGCACAATACAGTGATTCCTGAAACACGCGGAGCGTCCTGGAGTGCGCCAGCCCTCTGGCGCTTTGCGGGAAGAGGAAATATCCACAAGACCTTCAAGTGAAGTTTGTGCCCCATGACCAATATGAACTAAACAATTTGTAAAACCGCGCGGTTCAATCCCGCACCGTCTGCACCGTCAGCGCTGACAACGGCACGCGCTCGTTGGTTTTGGCGAAATAATCTGCCGACCATTCATTGGGGAACAGCACGACGGGATTCTTGCCCACGTCGTAGGCGACACGGCAGCCGGTCGGCAGCGACAGCGCATCGAGATCGTCTTCCTTCATGTCCACCGGCAACCAGCGAACGACCGTCCAGGGAGTGGATTCGAGGCGTGACACCGCGCCGTATTCGCTTTCAAGCCGGAATTGCACGACCTCGAACTGCAGTGGACCGACGGCGGCAAGCAACGGCACCTTGAGGGCGGAATGGCGCAGGTACAGCGCCTGAATGACGCCTTCCTGCAACAGCTGCTCAAGGCCCTGGCGGAATTGCTTGAATTTGGCCGTGTTCGGATTGTGCAGGTAACTGAAGGCCTCGGGCGTGAAGCGTGGGATTTCCTTGTAGAGAATTTTCGGATCGGTCGTGAGCGTATCGCCGATGCCGAAGCTGTCATGGCCGACGAGACCGATGACGTCGCCGGGATATGCCTCGTCCACCGTCTCGCGTTCGTTGCCGAACAACTTGTGCGAGCTGGAGAGGCGCACCTTCTTTTCGGATCGTGAGTGATGCACCGTCATGTCGCGCTCGAATTTGCCGGAGCAGACCCGGACGAAGGCGATGCGGTCGCGATGCTTGGGGTCCATGTTCGCCTGGATTTTGAAGATGAAACCGGAAAACGCCGGGTTTTCCGGGGCAATCTCAATGCCGCCCATCACCCGCGATTTGGGCGCCGGTGAATGTTTCAGGAAACCGTCGAGCAGGAGCTGCACGCCGAAATTGTTGCTGGCGCTGCCGAAGAAAACCGGCGTGGTTTTTTCCGTGAGCACGGCGGTGTCATCCCAGTCGTGCCCGGCGTGTTCGAGCATTTCGAGCTCTTCCACTGTCCGGCGAAACGTTTCGTCATCGAGCCGGCCGCGGACCGCCGGATCATTCAGTCCACCCACCTCCACCGGCGCGCGATACTGGCCGCCGACGGTGCGCTCGAACAGGTGCATCAGCTTGGTCTGCCGGTCATAGACCCCCTGGAACTCGAAGCCGTTGCCGATGGGCCAGTTCACCGGGAACGCGCCGATGCCAAGCACGCGCTCGAGTTCATCGAGCAGGGCGAGCGGGTCCTTCATCGGGCGGTCGCATTTGTTCATGAACGTGAAGATCGGCACGCCGCGCTGGCGGCAGACCTCGAAGAGCTTGCGCGTCTGGGGCTCGATGCCCTTGGCCGAATCGATCACCATCACCACCGAATCCACGGCGGTGAGTACGCGGTAGGTGTCCTCGGAAAAATCCTTGTGACCCGGCGTGTCGAGCAAGTTGAGGCGGTAGCCATTGTAATCGAATTGGAGCACCGTGGAACTGATCGAAATGCCGCGCTTCTTTTCCAGTTCCATCCAGTCGGACGTGGTGGCGCGCTGGTTTTTGCGGGCCGTGACGGAGCCGGCGAGCTGCACGGCACCACCGTAAAGCAGCAGCTTTTCCGTCAGCGTGGTCTTGCCTGCGTCCGGATGCGAGATGATGGCGAACGTGCGCCGTTTCTGGATTTCTTCCGTAATGCTCACAAAGGCCGGAGACGATAGCAAAAAATCAGGCGGGAACAAGCCGGGAAACCAGACGGTGTCTGGACTGTCTGGTGTTGTAGTGTCGGCGCTGCGCTCCGATTTCGAGCCACACGCTCGACGCTGCAGCAAGTCCGGATGCCACCAACCTGACGCCGGCTTAATTTTCATCAACAAACACGGCACATACAGGAGAACCAACCGTCAACGATTGTCCGGTTGGTTTCAATTTGCCGGTGTCCAGGTCCAGGGCGAACACAATGACCGAGTCGGACGCCTGATTTTCCGCCAGCAACCAGCGCCCGGTCGGGTCGATGGCAATATGACGCGGCGTCCGACCCTGCGTGGGCTGATGTTCCACGAAAGTCAGCCGGCCGGATTTCGTGTTCACGGCAAACACGGCGATGCTGTCGTGTCCGCGATTCGAGCCGTACAGAAATTTTCCCGAGGGATGCAGGGCGATTTCGGCACAGGTGTTATTGGTGGAAAAATCCTTGGGCAAAGTGGACAGGGTCTGCACTTCAGTCATTGCTGCATTGGCGGGATTGTAGGAAAAGGCGCTGATGGTGGAGCCCATTTCGTTGATGACATAGACGAATTTGCGATCAGGAGAGAAAGTCAAGTGGCGTGGGCCGGCGCCGGGGGCAACGGACGCAAACGACGGGTCATTCGGTGTCAATGTGGCCGCATCCGGTTCGAGGCGGTAGATGAGCACCTGATCCAGGCCAAGGTCGCAGTTCAACGCAAACCGGTTATCGGGGGATGGGCAAATAAAATGCGCATGCGGACCCGCCTGGCGTTGGGGGTTCACGCCGTGGCCGGTGTGTTGAATGACGGTTGCCGCTTCGCCAAGGCTGCCATCGGCATGAATGGGCAGCGCCGCGATGCTGCCGGAACCGTAGTTGGCGACGAGAAGGCATTTGCCCGTGACGTCCACGGAAAGATGACATGGCCCGCTGCCGCCGGAAGCCTGTTGGTTCAACAAGGTGAGTTTGCCGGTTCCGCGATCCAGCGAAAATGCGCTCACGGTGCCTCCGGGTTTGCCATTGGCATTGTCCACTTCCCCAACGGCGTAGAGAAAATCTCCATTGGGATGGAGGGCGAGAAAGCTGGGGTTGCGGGTCGCCGCGGCGAGTTCCGGTGCCGACAACCGGCCCGTTGCCGGATCGAACCGGGAGACATAAATTCCCTTGCTCTTCGCTCCGGTGTACGTGCCGAAATAAACCAGGAATTCACCGGCAAACCCCACCGAGGACCACAGCAGCAACAAGCCGGCAAAAAGGCAAAGGTATTTCATGCCTTTAAAAATCAAAAAAAACGGCGCAAGGCAAGACGCCAAAGGATAACGGGTCAGTTTGAATTGAGCGTCGGCTGTCTCGGCCGACAGTGCACTGAGGACAGCACACTACAACAAACTGACCACCACCCACCAAAGTCATGGTTTGGAGCCAGGAGATTGAAAGGCAGCGATTGTCCGGCGCCGGAAAACCCGTGAAATAAGCAGGCCGCCCGAAATGAATCGGGCGGCCGCTTGCGAATTCAGTACAAAACTGACGGGTAAATCAACTGTTCAGGATGCCGGGAGGATTTCAATCCCGTTGATTTCGGGATTCTCCACATTCGGCGTGAAGGTAATGGTCAACTTGCCATCAGTGACTTCGACGTTGACCGTTTCGACGTAGGCGGTGTTGGCCCCGCCGGCTTTGGCCCAGACATCAAAGTCCTTGAATTCCTGGTTCCCAACCTTGAAGGAAAACACGCGTTGGCCAGGGCCGCTGATTCCGTCATACGTTTCGGCAAAATGAAGCTTCACAACGTATTTGCCGCTGGGCACCGGATACGAAAACGACGTCATGCCATAATGTTCCGAAAGGTACAGCGCCTGGTCTTTGGTATTGGCAATTTTCAGGTCGGCCGGCCGGTCGGTTATGTCGCCGTCCGCAAAACCCTGATCGGGAATCCAAGCGTTGCCATCGGCATCGGTTAAAGCTGAGCTGGAACCGGCCTTGATGCGCACCGGCGGTGCCGGTGTGGACGTCGTGGTCGCGGTCGCGGTCGTGGCGGCGGCAGCCGGTGTGGCATCCGCAGCGGGTGCGGCCGGGGCCGGTGCGGGAACCGGCGCAGGAGCCGGCGTCGGGGCGGTAGCGGCTGGTGCCGCAGCCTCGGTGGTGGCCGCTGCGGTTGGCGTGGCGGTGGCCGCTTTGTCACTGCTGACTTTGGCGGAATGACAGCCGGTAAATAAAATAACTGCGGCAATGGAGATCAAAGACCACTGCATAAAACGTTTTGTATTTAGCATAAATTTCATTTGGTTCTGTGGCTGGCGTTTAGATTTTGAATAAAAATGCTGTGACCCGCCGAAAATGCAAAGTAAAAAATCATGGATTTTCTTGATGCAAAAACGATGTCGTCTATCTATGCGACAAAATCGGAAAGCGGATCAGCGTGGTGGGATAGTGATTTGCAAACTTAGAAAAGCAGGTTTGTCGAGCTGTCGGGATCAGCGCGGGTGGGGAGCAGCCTCGTTGCGGCCCGTTTCACGGACCGGAGTACCGGCCTGATACAGCCCAATTTGGGCCTGAAGCGCATCGGCGAGGGCGGTATTGTTTCCATCGACGGCCAATTGCCGGGCACGTAGTGCGGTTTTTATCGCTTCGGGAAATTGTCCCGCCTCCGCATAAGCTGCCGCCAGTGTGCCGACAAAGATGGGATCCGAACCGTCGGAAAGCCGGACCCCCTGTTGGGCCAGTTCAACCGCCTTGGCCCCATTCCGGACCGATGCCTCCGGACTGGTGGCCAGGATCCAGGCCAGGTTTTTACAGGTGGCGGCATTTTGGGGCCGGAGTTCGAGCGATTTTTTGTAATGCTCGACCGCTTGGGGCACGTCTCCTCCCAGGTAGAGGGCATAACCGAGGTTGTTCTGAAATTCCGCGTCCGATGGCATGAATTGCACGGCCTTCTGATAACAAACGATCGCCTGGTCCAATTGTCCCTTTTGGAGGAAAGCCGCGCCCAGGTTGTTGTTGGCTTCGGCAAAGTCCGGCCGGAGTTTCAACACTGCTTGGAAATGAATGATGGCCTCATCAATCTGGGCTTTCTGAAAGAGGGCCATGCCCAGACCTTCATGTCCCTTTGCGTAGTCGGGCTGGATTTCCACGGCCTTTTGGAAGTGCCCGAGCGCTTGGTCCGCCCGGCCGTTGCGGAGCAGAACAATGCCCAGATTATCATGAAATTCGGCGTTGTCAGGCTGGAGTGCCAGGGCTTTTTGATATTGTTCAATCGCTTGATCGGGTTTTCCTTTTTCCAGCAGGGCATTGCCGAAGTTATTATGAAAATCGGCATTGTCGGGCTGAAGGGCCAGCGCGTGTTGGAACTGGATGAGCGCTTCGTCCGCCTGTCCGATCTTGAGCAGGGCGTTGGCGAGATAATCGTGGGTCGCGGCATCATCCGGTTGAAGGTCCATGGCCCGGCGGAACTGGGCGATCGCTTCATGCACCTGTCCTTTTTTTAGCAGCGCGTTGCCGAGATTATCGTGCGTTTCCGCGTCACCCGGCCGGAGCGCGAGCGCCTGTTGATATTGCGCCATCGCCTCGTCAAAGCGGCCGGTCTTGAGAAAGGCATTGCCGAGATTGTTGCGGGCAAGGACATATTGGGGCCAGGTTTCCAACGCCTGTTGATATTGCTCGATGGCTTCGCCCATTTGTCCGCGGCGGAAAAAAATATTGCCGAGATTGTTCCGCGCGAGGAAACAATCGGGATTCCGCGCAATGGTCGTCCGCCAGAGGATTTCGGGACCGGCATACATTCCGCATTGCCGCCAGGTCAGAATGCCCAGGGACAAAAGCAACGCTCCGCCGAGCACGGGTTTTAGGAATGGGTTTATCCTCGTAAAAAATACCTGGGCCGTGGTCAGTCCGGCTGCCGCGAGCGCGAGGGGGCCGATGCTGGCGGCGTATTGGTAATGGTCAGCCACAAATGAAAAAGTAAAGGTGTACAACATGATGAAGCCCAGCAACGGACTCAAGGTTGTCACATAGTACAGGGCCGCCACTGCGATTCCCCGCCCGGCCCATGGGCGGGCCAAAAAAATCGCCACGGCCAATGCGGCACCCGCTGCCACCCAACCGTAGGCCAGAGGATCGCTGGGGTTTATGGTCCAATGCGGATAACTGAAAGTCAGATTCACCGGCCAGACCAGTTTGCCCAGGTAAAACCAAACCGCATGACTGGCGATGAGGATGCGTTCCAGCCAGCCGTAGGCAAAAAGTGCTCCCTGCGTGCCTTGATGGTATCGCTCCCACCACACCGTCACCAAACCCATGCCCGCGCCCATCACCAGAAAAGGCGTCACCTGCACCAGCCGCAACCGGTTGAAGGGTTTTCCTTGCAGCCACAAAATCATCAACAGCGCCGCCGGCAGCGTGCAGGCGGTGGTCTTGCTGCAGAGCGCCAACGCGTAAAAAAGCACCGACAGGAAATAAAATCGCCACGGTGGCCTGGGCCGGTCTTCGACAAATTCAACCCACGCCCGCAACGACAACAAAAAAAACAGCAGGGACAGGACGTTTTTCCGTTCGGTGACCCAGGCGACGGATTCCACCTGGACCGGATGCAGGGCAAAAATGGCCGCGCCCAGCCAGGCCCCCGGTACCGCCAACCGCTTCAACAAGCGCCACACCAGCAACGCATTCGTGGCATGCAGTAAAATGTTGATCCAATGATACCCCCCGGGATTCAGCCCCCAAAAAGGCCGTTCCAGGCGGAATGTGGTGTAGGTGAGCGGAAAATATTGCGACGGCGAATCCAGCGAGAACCAGATGCGTTTCAATCCGTCCGGCGCAGAAAGCAACGGGTTCTGCGTCACGTATACATCATCATCCCAGATGAATCCGGCGTGCCACGCCGGCTGGTAGGCGAAGAGGACGGCGGCGGCCAGCAACAATCCTTTCAGCCAGCCCTGCGCCCACAAATCACGCAGCCATCCCAGACTCCCATCCGATGCTGGCGACGAGGCGGTCATTGCATTCCGGGAAAACTGGCCAAATTTTCATCACCCCGCAACTGTGAATGCTCAACCCCGGTTCCCGGCACCGGGCATTGACGTTCACGCCTCAAGTTTCGCGTCCAGCGTGATGTTCGCCTTGAGCAGGCGCGAGATGGGGCAGCCAGCCTTGGCGCCATTTGCGATGGCCGTGAATTTCGCCTGATCGATGCCGGGGATTTTCGCCGTCATGTCCAGATGCGATTCCGTGACTGTGAATCCGGCGTCGGTCTTGTCCAGGGTGATGGTCGCGGTCGTGTGGATGGATTGCGGGGTGATGCCGGCCTTGCCGAGTTCCGCCGAGAACGCCATGGAGAAGCAACCCGCGTGGGCCGCCGCGATGAGCTCCTCGGGATTGGTGCCGACGCCGTTCTCGAAGCGCGTGCTGAATGAGTATTGCGTTTCCTTGAGCACGCCGCTCTCGGTGGCGATGCTGCCTTTGCCGTCCTTCAAACCGCCCTGCCAGACTGCTGATGCCTTGCGTTTCATGATTGCCTCGCTTGTTGGGTGGAGCGTGAATTCGCTCCAATGCCGGAGAAACTAACACCGTTCGTGACAATCTCAAGCGGAGGGTTGCAACCCCGGCTGCTTTTGGGACGCCAATTCCATAAACGATTTTATTGCATCCAGGCCTTTTTTGAAAAAGCCACCGGCCATTTTGTCGCAGTTCATAAACAGGCCGAACGTGAAGATGTTGATGATCATGGGGCTATGTTGGTTGGTGTGACTGTGATTCTTACCGGGATCAGCCTCCCGCCATGGCCCCGATGACGAGGAACGGCTCGGCGCCACTGACGACCGCGTCAGGCAATCGGGTCTCCGGCAGTTCGAGGGATAAATCCTCTTTGCAGGCGAAAAAACGGATGAACGGACGGCGCTTGAGTGTGCCATGGTCCCGGATCGTCCCGCGCAACGCCGGATAACGTGCTTCGAGCGCGTCGAGCACCGACTGCACCGTGGCCGGTTCACCGACCTCGAGTTCCACCTCGCCGTCCACGCGCGCCAGATTTCGCAGGTGATAAGGAAGCACCACTCGGATCATGGTAATGTTTGGACCTCGACCGAATAAACCGCCGGCAGGTGGTCAACAATGGCATTCCACGTATCCCCACCATCTGGCGAGCAATAGACCTGTCCGCCGGTCGTGCCGAAATAAATGCCACACTGGTCGAGTGAATCCACTGCCATGGCATCGCGCAACACATTCACGTAACAATCCTTCTGCGGCAAACCCTTGGACAGGCCTTCCCATTCGTTGCCACCCGTCTTGCTGCGATACACGCGCAACTTGCCGTCCGGCGGGTAATGCAGGGAATCACTGGTAATCGGCACGACAAAGATCGTTTCCGGTTCGTACGCGTGAACGTCAATCGGAAAACCGAAATCCGTTGGCAGGTTTCCGCTGACCTCGTTCCATTGGTCGCCCGCGTTGTCGCTGCGCATCACGTCCCAGTGTTTCTGCATGAACAACACGTCCGGTCGCGACGGATGCAGCGCGATGCGATGCACGCAATGCCCGACTTCCGCGTCCGGGTCGGGCAGTTCGTAAGGCGATTTCAGACCGCGGGTGATGGGCTTCCAGGTTTTCCCGCCGTCGTCGGTCCGGAAACAGCCGCCCGCCGATATGGCGATAAAAATCCGCTTCTCATTTTTGGGGTCGAGCAGAATGGTATGCACGCCCATCCCGCCCGCGCCGGGTTGCCAGAGGTGACTCTTGGTCTGGCGCAATCCCGACAGTTCCTTCCATGTCTTGCCGCCGTCGATGGTCTTGAAAATCGCCGCGTCCTCCGCGCCGGCATAAGCCGTGTCCGGGTCGGTGAGCGACGGCTCGATATGCCAGATGCGCTTGAATTCCCACGGATGCTCCGTGCCGTCATACCACAGGTGCTTGCCGACTTCGCCTTCGTACACGAACTTGTTGCTCTCGCCTTTGGGCATACCTTCCGGGCTTTTCAGCTCCTCGGGGCTGCTCCCGGGTGTGTTCCAGGTCTTGCCGCCGTCGTCCGAACGCTGGATGATCTGCCCGAACCAGCCGCTGGTCTGCGAGGCATAAATACGATTGGGGTCAACGGGTGAACCTTTGACGTGATAAATTTCCCAGCCCGCAAAGTGCGGGCCGCTGACCTTCCAACCCTTCCGTTCGCCGTCCGCGATTAGGATGAACGCACCCTTTTTGGTCCCGACGAGAACTCGAACTTTGCTCATAGGTTTGTTTTTTGGTTTGGGTTTGCAGTTGCGCTCGCTGGAAAATATTTCAGCCCGCCTCCGGTTTCGGGGTGAGAATTTGCCGAATCCAATCGCTTTTCGTCCAGCCCAAAACGGATTTTCCGCGCGCGTCTTTGAGCGTCGGACTGATTCCGCGGTCAAGAAACAATTGGATGATCTGACGTTGCGCCGCCTTCGCCTTCTCCGCGCCACTTCCGCCACGACCGGTGTTTTGTACGGCAAGATGAAACGGCGTTGAACCTGGTTTGTTCTGAAGCGTCGCATCGGCACCGGCGTCAAGAAGAAACTTGACGGCCTCGGCGCAACGCGTGCGAACAGCGCGGTGCAGGGGAGTGGCTCCATTTTTGTCGCGCGCGTGAATGTCCGCGCCCGCTTTGAGTAAAACCTCAATCGTGCGCACTTGCCGCCGGGCGTCCCAGAAAGGATTTTCAAGATAGCCATCGGCAGCGTAGTGGAGCGGCTGGCTCTGCCGATGATTCTTTGCCGCCGCGCAATCAGCGCCGGCATCCAGCAAAAACTTGGCGATTTCCACGCGGTAGCCCGCCGCGGCAATGTGCAATGCCAAATCACCCGCATATATCCAGTGCGGGAGGTTCTTTTCCAAACGCGCTTCGCTCGCTGTGGCTGTCGCCAACGTGGGATCCTGTTGGAGCAACTCCTTGGCTCGCGCCCGATCATCGTCGAGGATCGCTTTGGCCAAGGACTGAAATGCGTTCGGCATGATTGAATCACTTTTGTTTCGCCGCCTCTTTCAACGCTTTAATATCCAGCTTATCCATCTTCAGCATGGCCTGCATCACCCGTTGCGATTTTGCGTCATCCTCATCATTCAAAAGCTCGCCCAGAATCGGAGGCACAATCTGCCACGACACGCCGAACTTGTCCTTGAGCCAGCCGCAACGCGACTTTTTCCCGCCGGCGGAAAGCTTTTTCCAAAAATAATCAATCTCCTTCTGGGTCGGACAGCTCACAAAGAATGAAATGGCTTCGGTGAACTTGAATTGCGGGCCGCCGTTCAATGCAAAGAACTTCACCCCGTCGAGCCGGAACACCGCAGACAGGGGACTGATGCTTTCAATCTTCGAGTGCTTGAAGATGGAGGTGTAAAATTTCGCGGCCTCGCCGGCCCGGCTGTTGAACCACAGGAACGGGGTGATTTTTTGCATTTTCTTGGCGGGGGCGGATGTCTTCAGGCAATCTTTGCGGCCAGCAGCATTTTGTAATTTTTCCGGCAGGCCCAGGCCAGGAACAAATTTCCCAGCATCAGCGGTATCGCCACAGGCAGACCTTCCGGGGCCACAAACGCGTGGTAAAACAGGATGTTCAAGGTGATGGGAAATATCACCACGGTGGCCAGCGGCACAAAACGTCCGGTGACAAACGCGAGCCCGCAGACCAGTTCGGTGACCTTCAAGAGGGTCATGAAGTAACCCGTCGCCATGAGGCCGTCCATGAACAGCTTGGCGTTGCCTTTCATTTCCGGATGCGGCATGAGGTTGAAAAGGACGACGATGGAGGCGAACAGGAACATCAGCCCCATCAACATGCGGACAACGATGATTGCGATTTTCATGTTTTTGAAACGCCAGCTTTCTTTTTGAATGTTTTATACCTTCGATAAGTAATCCGCAAGTTGTTCGAAGGTTCCGGTCCAACCCTGCTGCATGCCTGCGTGCGCGGATTCAAAGGTCTGGCGTTCTTCATCCGTGGGATTGAGCGGCGACCACTCGATGGTGAGCTTCGTTTTGCCTCCTTCCTCGACGAGCGTGGTGGTGGACAACATTTCCAGCGGCCAGGTCGCACTCATCGGATGTCGTGTCAGACCACCTTTTTCGTCGGAGAAGGAATTGACCAGGACGATGCGCTTCGGCGCTTCAATCACGCGATAGACGAATTTGCCCCACATTTCCTTGCCGTCAGGAGTTTGCAGGCAGTAGTGAAATGTTCCGCCCGGCCGGAAGTCCAGGTTGGCCGTCGTCATCTTGAAGCCTTTCGGCCCGAACCATTGCATCAGCTGCTCGCGGTCGGTCCAGGCCTTCCACACGCGGTCACGCGGCGCGTCAAACGTACGGGAGATGACGAACGGCTTGATGGGCAGCATGACGCTGATCATCCAACCCAGGCCAAAGCGGTCTGTCACCATGCCGAAGCGGGGCGACCAAAACGTCTTCGCCAGCGGCATCCGCACCTGGCCACCCTCGGCCAGCGCGGCGAAGGCGCGGTCGGCCTCGGCTTCACTGGCCACCGTGAGCGAGAGGGAAAAGCCCGTGAAGCTGGGCTTGTCCGGGGAGCAGCCATCGGATGCCATGAGCGTGGTGCGGCCGATGCGGAAAGTGCAGTGCATGATTTTGCTCTCGAAACCCGGCGGGACCATGCCGGGCGGCGGCGGTTCGGGACTTTCGTTGAAGCGCATCTTAAATTCCACCTCGGCGCCAACGGCCTGGCGGTAGAATTCAACGGCCTCCTCGCAGTTGCCGTTGAAGAAAAGATAAGGTTGGACGAAGGAATGGTTTGTTGTCGTGGTCATGGTCTGGTGTTGGTGGTTTGGTTGTTTTTGATTTGTCCATCGACAAGCGATAAAACCGTTCTATGAACCGAATGGCATTTTCGGCAAAAGCTCCGCAAGCCGGTCCAGACTCAATGTCATGCCGGTTTCAAACCCGCCGATGTATTGGTTCGCTCCGGCGGTGGTCATCGTGACGCGGGACCGGAGCGTGAGTTTGGTTTTGCCGCTTTGCTCGACAAATGTGACGTCGTGCAAAAACTCGAACAGCAGTTCACCGATTTCATCCAGCGCCCCGCACGAAAACACCAGTCGCTCAGGCGCGACGATTTCGCGGAACTCGCCGCCCATCGGGTAACGATCTCCGTTGGGCGCGCGCATGACGTCATAAATCTTGCCACCCGGTCTCACGTCCCATTCGCAAACCGGGTTGGTGAAACCCTTCGGCCCCCACCATTGCGCCAGATGTTTCGGATCCGTCCAGGCCTGGAAAACCAGTTCGCGCGGGGCGTCAAACTCGCGCGTGATGACAAATTCCCGTCCAGTGTAATCTTCCGTGGCTTTGGTTTTTGCGGCCATGATTTTATTTTCCGACGAATTTTCCAAGTTCATTGAGGCAACGAGTCCAGCCCTGCTCGTGGCGGTCGCGGCTTTCGACGGACGCAAATTTCTCGTGCGTCAAAGTCAATTCCGTCTGCTTGCCGCGCGCTTTGAATTCCAGCGTGACAAGCATTTCGGGCGGTTCAACTTCGCTGAATTCCTCGCCGCTGCCGTCCTTTTCAAACGCCCAGGTGAAGACGAGACGTTCCGGCGGTTTCACTTCACGATAAACGCCAACGGTCGTGAAAAATTCGCCGTCGGGGCGCCGCACCTGAATGCGATATTTGCCGCCGACGCGCGCGTCCACCTTCACGGACTGCAACGTCGCTCCGTCGCATGCCGCCGCACCGAACCACTGCTGGAATTGGTTCGCCTCCGCCCACGCCTTGAAAACCAGTTCGCGCGGCGCGTCGAAAACGCGGGTGAGTTGAAGTTTGATGTTGTTTTCCTTGATGATTGCTGTGGTGTTCATTTCTTCTCCTTGGTTTGTAGTTGTTTCAGATACTCGTCCAAACGGTCAAAGCTTTCTTCCCAGAATTTTCGGTATTCCTCGATCCATGCCTGCGCCTGCTGCATGGGCTTGGCCTCCAATTTCAACGAATGCACCCGGCCTTTTCGTCGCCGGCGGATCAAGCCTGCGTTTTCCAGCACCCGCAGATGCTTCGAGACCGCGGGCAACGACATCGAATACGGCCGCGCCAGATCCGTCACGCACCGGTCGCCGTGAGCCAGGTGTTCCAGGATGCGCCGGCGCGTCGGATCCGCCAGCGCCGCAAACGTCCGGTTCAACAAACTCGGCGAACATTTAACCATATGGTTAACTATTAAAGCAACTCGAAGCGTGATGCAAGTGAATTTTTGCAAAAATTGTAAAGGCTGTTCTTCGAGCAAAACGGCGCGTTGGTGGCCGTCTGCAAAGACCCGTGACAATGGGAGGACAACCCGCGTGTGATGGAGATTGCGAAATAATTCGGGCTGGAAATACTGTCGCCTCCTAAAGGCTGACTATCCTGGTTAGTTGCCGAAGTGTTCGACCAGCGCGTCATATTCTTTCCGCGAGATCGGCCGCATCGAACCGTGACGCGCCTTGGGCGTCATCACGTATTTGTCCCAACCGCCCGTCAATGTGGCACCCGAAGCTTGAAACCACGGCCCACTCAAATGGGCCGCCACCGACAAGCCGTAGGAAACACCGGGGTATTGTTCGTAGTAGAGATACCACGCTTTGCCATCGGGCGAGGGAATCACGGTCGGTGCTTCACGGAATCCCGGACTGATCGAAGGCCCGGGCTCGGTGTAAGGTCCGAGCAAGTTGGTTGAACTACAGATGCGGATCGTCTTGCCCGTGGTCCATTCCAGCGTCGGATAACGCTCGTCCTTGATGATGGCGTAATAGTGATCGCCTTCGCGGCGAATCAGGGTGTCAATGGTGGCCATGTCCCAATCGGGGAAGAGCCGGCGCGGCGGATCGGAGAAGGTCATCAAATCTTTCGAGGTGGCGTAAATCGTCCGTTGACCAGCCCAGTAAGGTTCGGGCAAATCTGTTTTGCCTAAATCGTGTGTCGTGTGCCACGTCAAAACGAATTGCGCACTCGCCTCGTCAAAAAATAATTTTGGCGCGCCAATGCGCATCAGCACATTCGTATAATTTGGAATGTGCTTGAGGTTGGGAGTATAGTCGCCGAATTTCTTCCAAGTGATGAGATTTTCGGACACCCAGAAGTTGATGTCCGGCTGGTCGTCGCCGCGATTGCCCACGAGATAATAACGTCCGTCCGGACCGCGACAAATATCCGCGTGGCCGTGATACTCCTCGCATACGCGCTTGCCGCCGTTGAGCACCTTCCAATGCAGACCGTCGAGACTGACGCTGTAATAAAGCCGCCCATAGTCCCCTTCCATCATGTGGGCGAACAAGTAAGCTTCGTTCTGGGGCGATTCGCCGGGCTTCACCTGTCCGGGCGGATCCGGCATCTGGGCAAAGCCGATCGCGCCCGTCACGAGAAAAATCAAAATCAGCAACGCCCCTGTAAACGCCGCACGCCACCGCAAAGCATGTTGAATCGATTTCATGCCCGGGATGTTAAGCCGAGCAAGCCAATACGCGAACCAGAAAGCGCGCGAAGGCTCATACGAATGCGCAGTCTAAATTTTCGTTTTCAAAATGCTTTCCACCTTCGCCTTCACGGCTTCATCCATCTTGATAAGCGGCGGCCAGGCGCGTTTGAAACCTTCGCCGGGAATCTTCTTCGTCGCATCAATGCCCGGCTTGCTGACGGCGGCAATTTTGCTCATGATGGCAACCGGCCATTGCTCCTGGCGATCAACCCCAAAATGGTGAAATGTTAAAGGTGCCTTCACCAGCTGCCTCATCCCGGCGCTATCGCGTCGAGCTGATCACCGCGGAATCCGAGGCATCGCGCCTGGTGCGTCACCGCCGCTTGATCCGGATTCCACAGCTCACGATGCCGCTGTTGGCGGCCTGTACGCCAGACCACTGGGAGGTGAGCCACACGGATGAGATCGTCCAACGCGTGGATTTCGACCAGCGCGTGGATCTGACAGGCATTACCGCGAACACCCCGGCCGCTCCGCATGCTTACGCGTTGGCCGGGGAATTTCGCCGGCGCGGCGTGCCGGTCGTGATTGGCGGCCCGCACGCGACGCTAATGCCCGGGGAGGTGATGGAACATGCCGATGCGGTGGTGATTGGCGAAGGCGAGTTGGTCTGGCCCGAACTGCTGGCGGACTTTGAGCGCGGCGAACTCAAACGCATTTACCAATCCTGCACCCTGCCGGATCTGAAGCAAATGCCGGCGCCACGCTGGGATTTGATCAAGGGCCGCGGGTATGGAAAAGGCGTGACCATTGCCACGCGCGGCTGTCCGTTTGCGTGCGACTATTGCACGATTCCCCAGATGTATCAGCGCCGCATGCGCTATCGGCCCGTGGGCGAAGTCGTGGACGAAATCCGGCGGATGCCCGGGCGCGCCCTGATCCTGTGGGACGACAACCTCGGCGCCAATCATGACTACGCGAAGGAACTGTTCGCGGCCATTGCGCCGCAGAAACGCTGGTGGACGAGCCAATGCACCGCGGACGTTGCGTTCGACGACGAGTTTCTGTCGCTGGCGGCGCGCAGCGGATGCAAAGCGCTGTTCCTGGGTCTGGAAACTATTTCCCAGGCGAGCTTGAACGTCGCCAACAAGCGGCACAACCGCGCGGACGAATATCGCGAAGTCATCCGGCGTTTTCACCATCATGGCCTGGCGGTGCAGGCCGGCGTCGTCTTCGGATTCGATCATGACGACCGTTCGATTTTCCGGACGACGGTCGAGTTTTTTCGCTCAGCCGGGCTGGATTCCGCCACGGTGAGTGTGTTGATTCCCTTTCCCAATACCCCGCTGTTCCGGCGGCTTGATGCGGAAGGACGGATCCTCACGCGGGACTGGTCAAAGTATAACGGCAAGAAGGATGTGGTCTTTCAGCCGGCGCTGATGTCGCCGCGCGAATTACTGATGGGCATGGAATGGGCGGCCCGGCGGTTCTATTCCCTGCCTTCCATCATCGAACGCATGACCCGCTCACGGACGGGCCTGTGGTGGAATATTCCGCGAAACGTGGGCTATCACCTGGCCCTGCGAAATTTTGGCAACGCGGGCTTCAATCCGGAATACGTTCTCGGAGGACAATCCGACGGCCCGCAGGAATTGGCGACGATCAATGCGGTGATGAACCAGTGACCCAGGGTAGCGCGTGCCTCGCAACCCTGGGCTTTGGGACGGAATCCCATTGGGATTCACGGATGGTGTCGCCGAGTCAGCCGCAACCGCAGGACATCCCGCGCGTGATGGAGATTGTGAAAAAATTCGGCCTGGAAATCCTGCCGCCGCCCGGCGTGTAAATTTAAGGTGACTGATTAAAAGATTTGGCAATCTGAATCAGAAATAATCTTCGCATCGCATCATATCCGCGTTCATTTGGATCTTCGAGATTGTCATAAAACCAATAATGCGGGTCATGCCAATTGTAATTGGCTCTCCAAAATTGCGTGCAATGAATTCCGTGACCTAAAAAAGCCGCGCGAATGTCAACGACATGAACATCTGGGTGTTTTCGAGCACTGCAGGAAATCACATCATTGTAAGCGTTGAGAATTGCTTCGACATCCTTCCATGCCGGTAAACGAGCTCGCGTTGTATCGCCGACCCCATCCGTCGGATCATAAATATTTGCCAGATAAATTTCGCAACCGCCGGGAAATCTGGATTCAATTTGTTGAATCATCAATTCGATTCGTTGCTCAAAGTCACCAATCCAGGGTTTTGCTTCATCCAGCGTTGCTCCATACATCGCTTCTTCACGTGGCGGAGTCCTTCCGTAATTATGAATCAGATCATTTCCCCCCGTGGTAATTACAACAATGCCTATAGTATTGGAATCGGTTCGCACCAAATGCGGCAATTCCTTCTGCAAGAGTTCAATCGAAGTGCTGCCGGAAATTGCCAAATTGGTAAATGCGAATTTAGGAAAAACTTTTCCCAAACAAATTCCTTTCATGCCTTGAAACTCGTTTGTCGGATTTTGAACCAATTGGTCGAAATAAGAATATCCTTTCCTTGCGCCAAAACCAGCGGTCACGCTGTCCCCAAGCCCAACAAATAAGACAGGCCGATTGGTCCATAGTTGTGCAAATATTTTGCCTGAAACGATTGGACCTGCTGGGCCACTTCCAACTGGAACACTAAACCAAAAATACAGATAAGCAGATGCCGCGATGACCAAAGAAAGACCTGATGTGAAAATTATTCGCAGGCGATTTCGTTTCATTTGAACAATTGATCAATTTTCCTCCGCGTGGCTTCATCCATTTTTATGAGCGGCGGCCAAGCGCGTTTGAATCCTTCGCCGGGCCGTTTCTTCGTCGCGTCAATTTTCATTTTTTCACCAGCGGGTTGCGGGTCTTGAGTTTCGGGAACATGGAGAAATCGCGGTCGGCGGTCCAAAGTTCGCGCACGCCGTGGTGCAGGCAGAGCGCGGCAATCCGCGCGTCATGGATGCGCGGGCCGGATAATTTCGCCGCCAGCGCCAGTTCGCTCAGTTTTTCAAAATAACCCGGGCTCTCGGTGAGCAGATGCAGTTGCGGCGAGGTCATCAACGAGCCGAGAAAATCGAGAACATTGGACAGCGGCGAAGTGGGTTTATAGACGCGACTGCTGGTCACGACACCGATGAATTCATGCACGCATGTCCACGGTAACGCCCACGGGCTGTCGCCTTCGATGACCGGGCGCAATTGTTCCACCGCCGTGGTGTGAAATTCTGAATCCTCCCGGTAGGCGTAAACCAGCAGGTTGGTATCCAGCGCAATCATGCGCCGTGCCCCTTGTATATTTCGTCGCGGATTTTTTCCCAGGGAGCGTTCTTGAATTCGTCCGTCAGCCCGCTGCCCTTGAATGTGACAAGTTTCCATTTCCATTTGGCGGGCTTGGCCTGCTTTTCCCTGAGCACAATCCGCAGTCCCTGTTCCGTCAACGAACGGAAGGTCGTCTTCTCTTTGCGTGCGACGCGCTGGACGCGTTCAAAAAGATCGTCGGCAATTTCAATGGTCGTTTTCATAATATGGCTACCCATATTCGCACAGATGGCCACCCATATCAACCGCCTTTTCCGAACAGCGAATCAATCTTCTTCCGCACGTTTTCATCCATCTTGATGAGCGGCGGCCAGGCGCGTTTGAAACCTTCGCCGGGCAGTTTCTTCGTCGCGTCGATGCCGAGTTTGCTGCCGACGGCCATTTCGCTCGTCGCGTGGTCGAGCACGTCGGACGGGCCTTTGGTGAAGATGCTATCGCGCTGCGGGTCGGTGTTGGCGGTGAGATGGAACAGCACTTCGCTGGTGTTGTGCACGTCCACGTCGGCGTCCACCACTACGATGTATTTGGTGAACATCATCTGGCCCATGCCCCACAGGCCGTGCATGATCTTGTACGCCTGCATCGGGTAGGTTTTCTTGATGCTCACAAAGACCAGGTTGTGGAATACGCCTTCCGCCGGCAGCGCAATGTCCACAATTTCCGGGAAGTTCATCTTGAAGATTGGCAGGAACAATTTCACGCTCGCGCCGCCGATGTAAAAATCCTCCATCGGCGGCTTGCCGACGATCGTCGCCGGATACACCGCGTCCTTGCGATGGGTGATGGCGGTGACGTGAAAGACAGGATACGGCTCGGGCAAGGTGTAATAGCCGGTGTGGTCGCCGAACGGGCCTTCGTCGCGCAGCGGCTCGGTCGGGTCCACGTAACCTTCGATGACAAAATCAGCGCTGGCCGGGACTTCGAGGTCGTTGGTCTCGCATTTCACGAGTTCGACGGATTTTTTGCGGAGATAACCCGCCAGCAGGAATTCATCGAGTCCGTCCGGCAACGGCGCGGTGGCGGCAAAGGGAAACATCGGGTCGCCGCCGATGAAAATGCTCACGGGCATGCGCGTGCCGGTTTCGTAGTAACGCCGCCCATGCCGTGCCCCGACCTTCTGGAGCTGCCAATGCATGCCGGTAGTGCGTTCGTCGTAAATCTGGATGCGATACATGCCCACGTTGCGCTCGCCGGTGTCCGGGTCTTTCGTCACCACGCACGGCAGCGTGATGAAACGGCCGCCGTCGAGGGGCCAGCATTTCAGGATGGGAAGGTTGACGAGCGTTGGGAGCGCGGACGGCTCGTCCGCGTGTTTGTTTGCAGCTTTTGCACTCGCGGACGAGCCGTCCGCGCTCCGTAAAATATCCGGCGCACTCGGCCACGGTTCTTTGCGCGATGGTGGCGCATCAAATTTTTGAATCACGTCCTTGCACGGGCCGCTTTTTACAATCTTCGGCTTGGCGTGGCGCAAATCGAGGGCCTGGCCAAGCAGTTTGATGGCTTCGCGAAAGCTTGTCGGCGGCTTGGCTTTCATCAGCGCGCCCAGTTCGGCGGCAACTTCATCGACGGAATTCGCGCCCATGCTCAGGGCCATGCGTTTGTGCGAACCCATCGTGTTGATGGCCACGGGAAAGGGCGACACGACGCCGTTTACGGTGGGCTTTTCAAACAGCAAGGCCTTGCCGCCGCCGGGCGATTTCATCTCACGGTCAGCGATTTCGGTGATTTCGAGTTCGGTGGCAACGGGCGAGGAAATGCGTTTCAGTTCGCCCGCGGCTTCGAGCGCATTGAGAAAATCACGAAAGGAATTGAACGCCATACCGCGCGAGGCTGGCACAAAACCGGGCGGCTGGCAATGCGGGGAAAATCAGGAGCGCGGACAGTTTGTCCGCGAGCTGGGGTTGCCGAAGTGAACACGCGTGCGGGCCGTCCGCGCTCAGGTTTTATTTCGGCAGCAAGTCGGCCACCAAGGCACGTTCTTCCTTCAATTCATTTACCGTCGCGTCAATCTTGGCGCGACTGAAGTCGTTGATGGCAACGCCCTGGACGATTTCAAGTTTCTGGCCGTTGCTGCGGACGGGGAAGGAACAGATCAAACCCTTCTCAATACCATAGCTGCCATCGGAACAAAGACAGACGCTGTGCCAGTCACCGGCCGCCGTCGGCTCGACGATGGAACGGACGCTGTCCACGACGGCATTCGCCGCGCTCGCGGCGCTGGAGGAACCGCGCGCCTTGATGACGGCCGCGCCGCGTTGCTGGACGGTGGAAATGAATTCGCCCTTGAGCCACGCCTCATCCGAAATCGCGGCGGTGGCAGGCCGGCCATTGATCTTGGCGTTATAGAAATCGGGGTACTGCGTCGCGGAATGGTTGCCCCAGATGGCGACGTGGCTGACGGCGGTCACGTCCACGCCGGCTTTTTTTGCGAGCTGGGCCTTGGCGCGGTTTTCGTCCAGGCGCGTCATGGCAAAGAAGCGGTCGCGCGGCACATCCGGCGCGTTGTTCATGGCAATCAGGCAATTGGTGTTGCAGGGATTGCCGACCACGTGGATGCGCACGTCACGGGCGGCGTTTTTCTGGATGGCGTGACCCTGGCCGATGAAGATCTTGCCGTTGATGCCGAGCAAATCCTTCCGTTCCATGCCGGCCTTGCGCGGCACGCTGCCAACGAGCAATGCCCAATTCACGCCGCGAAAACCCTCGTCCAGATTTGCGGTCGGCACGACGCCCTTGAGCAGCGGGAACGCGCAATCGTCAAGTTCCATCACCACGCCGCCGAGCGCGGGCAGGGCGGGCTCGATTTCGATCAAATGCAAAATGACGGGCTGGTCCGGCCCGAACGCCGCGCCGGAGGCGATGCGGAACAGCAGGGAATAACCGATCTGGCCGGCAGCGCCGGTGACGGCAACACGAATGGGGGATTTGCTCATAAAATTAAATGAGCGGCGATTATAGTTATCATCGGCAGTGTCACGCAAGCGCAGAGCGTCTCCGTCACCGTCAACTCGTGTGTTCCTCCGTCACATCGAAGCGTTCAAACAGTTTGCCGAGCAACATGACGCCCAGGCCGGCTTCCGCCGCCAGAACGATGGTCGCCGCCAGCGCGGCCAGCGGCACGGCGGCGGCGGCGCCGAACGCGAGATTCAGCATGAAGAAGACGCCGGCGAAGGCCGCGGCAGCGGGCAGGAGCGCCAGCGCCAGGACGAGCAACTGGCCCAGCGCAAAAATCAGCCGCTGGCCGGTGGTTTCGATGCCGCGCGGGTTGTCCTTGCCGGTTTGGATCCACGACGGGAACAGCAGCACGGCGGCATTGGGAATCAGCAACAGGATAAAATCGAGCACCGGCAGCAGGACTGCCGCGCCAAAGGCGATGGCCAGGAACAGGGCCTCCCATTTGCCGGGCAGATACAAAACAAGCCCGGCGCCAATCAGCAACAGCAGCCATTGGAACACCGCCAGCACGGCCACCGGCGCAAGGATTTCGCCCAGGGCAATCTGCCAGCCGCGCAGCGGGAAGGTTTTCAGGATGTCCGCCAGCGGCAGGTCGTGACGGAAATCCAGCCGCAGCAATTGCGGGCCCAGCAGGAGCGAATAGCCCAGGGCGATGGCAACGAGAATGGCCGCCATAAAGGAGAGGTTTTGGCCGGCCCGGACATTTCCCAAAGTGAAGCCGGCCACCACAATGATGACGAGGAGCATGATCCAAAGCCGCGGGGAAAAGATCTGGCGGACCCCGATGAGATTTTTCCAGAGCAGCGCCGTGGTGGCCGGCCCGGTGGCGGCCAGCTTGAACCACGAACGGCCGGCCTTCGGATTTTTCTTGGCGCCCTGCCAGTTGCCGGACCGCGCGGCGGCGAGGCGCACGGCCAGTTTTTGCGAAGCTTCCACCGAGGCCTCCTCAAAAGCGACGTCGGAATAAATGACCCACAGGTAATGGAGCCAAAAGAGCAGCAGCGCGGGGGCCAGCGCGGCGAAAAACACCGGGGCATCCGGAGCCAGAAACGGCCGCACCATCAACCGGAAGGGATAAAGCAGATACAGCGCCGGTCCGGCGGTCAAAACCCGTTGGGCATAATCCAGGGTCGCATTGAGATTGGCGGTATCGGCGGAACTTAACCCCGGCAGCGTCTGCCTGGCCCAAATCCAGACGAAACCGGCCAGCGCGACCGCCAACCCGACGACCAGCAACCGCCGGAGCCGGTTGGAAATACCGTGATCCAGGAGCATCGTCCGGGCAAAGGACGAGCCGAGGAAATGAAGGTTCAAGGTCGAGAGAATCAGCCACCAGCCAAGGGCGTGAATCCAGGCATTGCCGCCGAACCGCCGGGAAAAGAGCGTCAGGAGGAGGATGCTGAAAAATATCCGCAGTTGCGAACGCATCAGCTTGAAGTGGATCAGGGTGCGCCGGGTGACAGGAGCAGGAAACAGAAACGCGACCTCGGCCTCGGTAAATGTCAGCGCCGCGCGTTCGTGCGGAATCATCCAGGCCAACAGCACGATGACGAAGAGCACGAGCGCGCCGAACAATTCAAACAGCTGCAGGTGCTCCGAGGCATAGTTCAGGTTTCCCGCCGGCTGCCCGCCGAATCCACGAAAAAGGTACCGGAAGAAATAAAAGTAGAAATAGAGGCCGCCGACGATGGCGCCGATGAGATATTTCGGCTGCTTGAGCCGTTTGAACCGGTTGACCAGCCGGTTGCGGAACGAGTGGTATTGCAGGTAGAGCAGCGCGGCGATCATGGCTCGTTTCAGCGGAGCAGCGGTGGCGGAATGGCTGGCCCACCCGGCCCGGTTTCACTGGTGGCGCGGAAGAAAATTTCCTCGAGGTTGGCGTCGCCGGGTTGTTCGGAAAATTTCCGCGTCACCTCCTCCAGGGTGCCATCAATGATCTTCCGCCCGTTCTTCAAGATCAGGAGACACGAGCAGATTTCGCCCACCAGGTGCAGCAGGTGGGAACTGATGATGATGGCGGCGCCGCCGCGCGCCCGTTTGAGGATGGAGTCCTTCATCCGACGGATCCCGAGAGGGTCCAGTCCGGTCAACGGTTCGTCAAAATAAATGACCCTGGGTGAATGCAGCAGGCCGCAGGCGATGGCGAGTTTCTGTTTCATGCCGCGGGACAGTTCGCCGGGCAGCGCGTCCCGTTTGTTCGCGATTTCGAGCTCCTCCAGCAGTTCGCGGCCGATGCTTTCGTAATCGGGCACCTGATAAATCCGCGCCACGAAATTCAAATGCTGCCAGACGGTGAGGTAATCGAACAGGCGCGGTTCGTCGGTAAAAATGGCGAGTTGTTGCTTGGCGGCCATCGCGTCCCGGACGATGTCATGGCCGCCGACGCGCACGGTGCCCCGCGTGGGCGGAATGATGCCGGACAGGCAACGCAACGTGGTGGTCTTGCCCGCGCCGTTCGGGCCGACCAGGCCCATGACTTCACCGGGCTGGAGTGAAAACGAAAGCTCGTTCACGGCGATGAACTCGCCGTAAAGTTTGGTGAGGCCTTCAACCTGGACCATGCGTTGCTGTTGGGTTGCCGATTTTATTTCCGGGTATCCAACCCTACCGCTGGCCGGCCGGGGCGTAAAGCCTGCAAATTCATTTCCAGCGCGGGCGAAGCATCACCCGATAATTTTTCTTGGCAGACGTTTGTTTTGCCCGTACAAACAAACTGTTCTTTGAAAGGAACGGGCGTTGGCCCGTTCACCATCGCAGTCAAGTGTCAGGGAACCCGGTGAAAATCCGGGACGGTTGCGCCACTGTAACGGCTACAAATTCCAATGCCACCGGGAAACCGGGAAGGCGGAAGGCGGTCTGAAGCCGAAGTCAGGATACCGGTTTGGCTGTGCTCGTCTGGTTGAAGCAGTTGAGAGTTGAAGGTTGAGAGTTGATAGCCAAACGCGAAGCCGCGTTTCTTTCAACCATCAACCAAGAACCATCAACTTATTCGACCAACTTCTCCGTCAAAGAGAAGGATGAGGCCAGCCGGTCGAACTGTTTTCGACCGGATTCGTAGGATGCCTTCATTCCCCGTTTTGCCGGAATTGAAGGTTTTTTATTTTCCCAATCTTCAACTTCCGCGCTGGTCTCTCAATCGCAAACACCGTTCCGCAATTTTTGCGGAATCCATTGAAAGATCAGTTCAAATGAAAAATATCAGTTCGTGGCTGGCGTTGGCCGGCCTGTTGCTTGCCTCAAAATCCCCGGCGGTCCCGTTAAACGATATCCAGTTTTGGGTCGGGTCCGGCACCAATCGCGCGGCGCTGGTGGTGGAATGGTCGACGCCGGAGTCGTTTGGTTACACGACGGTTCCAGCGCCAATCGAGGACAAATCACTTGTCTGGGGCTACCGGTTCAACGGGACGGTCACGGGCATCCAGATGTTCAATGCCATCGTGGCGGCAGACCCACGCCTTTACTCGGTCGAAGTTGTTTATCCCACTTATGGCACCAGCGTTTACGGCATTGGTTTCCATCTCGGCGGTGGCGGCGACCTTGGCATTGCGGACGGCAGCACCACAAACTTTTTCACCGACGGCCTGCTGACCAACGCCACCGTGGACATTGATGCGGCGGCTCCATTGAACACCGGCGATTTGTATTGGGGTGGCTTTAACGGCCCCAACTGGGAAACCTGGAATGAGCTGGGCGATGCCGGCGGCTTCTTCAATGCACCGGACCGGGGCACGAATGCTTATTGGACCTCGACGGACCCGACCTATGATTCTTCAGGATTTCAGGGACAATGGGAACTGGCCCAGGCGGGATTGAGCAGCCTGCAACTGACGAATGGTTCCTGGATCGGGTTCTCCGTGGCGGCCGGTGAATTTGAATTCGACTTGTCCGCGCCCTACAATGCCCACAAGCATGCGCCGGCGGAGCCCGATGCGAGCATCACCGCGCTCGTGAAAAATCTGACCGGTGGTTTTCAAGGTGGCCGGTGGCAGGTGCAGTTTTTAAGTTGCAGCCACTGGCTATATTCGCTCGAACGCTCGCCGGATTTGCAACAATGGACCACTGTGATTACCAATGTCTCCGGCAACAGCGCCAATCTGTTTTTGCAGGATTCCAACCCGCCAGCAGACAGGGCATTTTATCGAATCGGGGCTCAAAGGCCATGATCTCCAAATGTAGCAGCCGACGTAAGGAGGCTCTGATGAATTTACGATTTACGATTTACGATTTACGATTTGGAGTTAGAGCCTCCTCACGTCGGCTGCTACAAAATCAACGCGCCTTCACGTTGATTGAACTTCTCGTGGTCACCGCCATCATCGCCATCCTGGCGGCAATGCTGCTGCCGACGCTGGCCCGTTCGAAGGCCGCGGCGCAGAGCGCCGACTGCATGAGCAATCTCCGTCAACTCGGCCTCGCCACCCAGCTCTATTGGAATGACAACAACGAAAATAGCTTTCTGCTCTGGACCAAGGTGGACGGCACCGGAAAAACCTGGTGGTTTGGCTGGCTCGCGAATGGAATCGACGGCCAGCGCGCGTTTGACCTGTCGGCGGGAGAGTTGTTCCGGTATTTGTACGGCAACGACGTGCGGCTTTGCCCGCTGCTGAATCCGGCGGCGAATCCTCAGTTCCAGCCCAAAGGCACCAGCACCATCTTCAGTTACGGCTGCAACCGGTATGCTTTTGTGGCCCCCAGCCAGCCGCCCGTCAGCGCCAACCGCCTGGGGCGGCCCACGGAAACCGCGTTGTTTGCCGACACTGCATCCGTGGACAATTTTCTTCAGGCGCAAGTGGAACTCAAGGAATGGTATTACCTGGATTTGGAGACTAATAATTCCAGTCCGAACAATTACCCCAACGGCCATTTTCGCCACGCGCAAAAGGCGAACGTGACGTTCGCCGACGGCCATGTGGGAATGGAGTCGATGGTTCCCGGTTCGGGTGACCGGCATCTGCCCGATCAAAATGTCGGCCAGTTGCGCCCGGAGATTCTCCAGATCCCGTAGGAGACGACGTGAGGAGACTCGACTTTCAAACCAGCGTCTCGTTGCTTCGCCGCCTGCTACAAAATTAAACTCCGATCAGTTTTTGAATCGTGCCGCAGATTTGCTTTGACCACTTGTCCAAGACCTTTGCGTTGCGGCCTTCCAGAAGGAGTCGTGCCTTGGGTTCCGTGCCGGAATAGCGCAACAACACCCGGCCGCCCTGCGCCGACAATTCCTTTTCCGCGGCGGCCACGAGCCGGCTCACGCCATCCAATTGATCGAACGGTTTTTTCTCGCGCACTTTTATGTTTGTTACCAATTGCGGAAAGCGCGTCCAGCATCGGGCGAGCTTTGACAGCGGCGTCTGCCTGGCTTTCACAATGCACAACATTTGCAGCGCGGCCACCAGACCGTCCCCGGTCGTGCCGAAATCGCGGAAAATCAGATGCCCGCTCTGTTCGCCGCCGAAGTTGAAACCGCCGCGCAGCATCTCATCAATCACGTTCTTGTCGCCCACGGGCGTGCGGAGCATTTTGCCACCGGCTTGCCGGATGGCCGCTTCCAAGCCGGCGTTGCTCATCACGGTCGCCACCAGGGTTTTTTTGGCAAGGGTTTTTTGCGCGATCATGTCCAGCGCCGCGATGGCCATGATGTCGTCACCATCGATCAAGTTACCCTTTTCATCGCAGAGCAGAACACGGTCGGCGTCGCCGTCGTGCGCAATGCCCAGATGTGCTTGGTGTTCGACGACCTTGCGGCACATCGCCTCGGGATGCATCGAACCGCAATCCTGGTTGATGTTTGTGCCATCGGGCTGGTTGCCGTAAACAATGACTTCCGCGCCGAGCTCACGCAGCACGCAGGGAGTGGATTTGTAGGCCGCACCGTGCGCGCAATCGACGACGATGCGCATGCCCTCGAGCGTCTGGCCGCGGGGAAAACTGGCCTTGGCGAATTCAATGTAACGACCGAGCGCGTCGTCAATGCGCACGGCCTTGCCGACGGCCCCGGCCGTCGGGCGGATGTTTTCAATCTCACCGCTGAACACCAGGTTTTCAATCTTGTCTTCGATCTTGTCATCGAGTTTGTAACCGTCGGCGCGGAAGAATTTGATGCCATTGTCGGCGTAGGGATTGTGCGAGGCGGTGATGACGATGCCGGCGTCGGCCCGCAGGCTGCGCGTGGCGTAGGCGACGCCAGGGGTCGGCAATGGCCCGATGAACAGCACGTCCACCCCCATCGAAAGGATGCCGGACGAGATCGCATTCTCGAGCATGTAGCCGGAGAGGCGGGTGTCCTTGCCGATGACAATTTTATATTTGCCCCGGCCGCGCGACTGGTGTTCGAGGCTTCTAAAGACGAAAGCGGCGGCGCGGCCAAGTTTGAGGGCGGTCTCCGCGGTAACGGGTTCAACGTTGGCGGTGCCGCGGACACCGTCGGTCCCGAATATTTTTTTAGGCAGGCTCATTATTTTTTATCGTTAGGCGGCGGAAAAACCATCACTTTGGGCGGATCCACGTTGATGAGGGTCACTCCCGGCGGGGTGGACACGTCCACCACCCGATGTAAATCCGAGGCGGATTCAATATCGGTCAGATCGACGGTGGCGCGCACCTGGTTGGCCTGGAGCTTGGCCATGTCATCCGCCGAGCCGCTGACCGTGACCTTCACGGTCAAGGGGGCGACGCGGAAATCGCGCACATCCTTCGCGGTGGAAACGATCAGCACCGGAAGATTACCAAAGGTCACGGTGTTTCCGGTGACCAGACCGGAAGCCACTCCCGGTTCCTCATAAATTTTGTGGACCGTGAGCCAGATGGCCACGGCCAGAAACAGCGAAAACAATTTCCAGCCGAAATCCTTGGTCATCCAGTCGCGCATGATGTTAAAATTCAGTTGGCCGGCTGTTTCAGCGTCGGGCGGGCCTCGTTTTTGGTGATGACGGCGGGACCGGCCTTGTGGCGTTCGCCCAGGCGGGCCCGCAACCATTCGACCGCGCCGCGCGATTTCGCCGGGTGTACCAGCACCGAAGTCAGAAACGCCCGCAACTCCTCCACCGAAACGCCCCGCACGAGCTGGCCCTTGTAAGCATGGGAAATCATGCCGGTTTCCTCGGATACCACCACAATGACAGCGTCGGTTTCCTCGCTCAGGCCGATGGCAGCACGGTGACGCGTGCCCAGGGATTTATTCAAATCCTGCCGTTGGGTGAGCGGGAAGATACAGGCGGCATAGGCGATGCGGTCACCTTTGATGATGACGCCACCATCGTGGATGGCATTGTTGGGGAAGAAAATGGTTTCGAGCATTTCCGGTGAGGCGTCGCAATCCACGTGGATGCCGGATTCGACGGCTTCCTGCAATTGGATGGATTGTTCGATGGCGATGAGCGCGCCAATTTTGACGTCGGCGAGCCGCTCGACGGTCTGGATGATGACCTCGATGCTTTCGCGTTGTTCACTGGCGCTGGCAAAGAGCGGCAGGTTGCCCAGTTCCGCCAGCATCCGGCGCAATTCCGGCTGGAAAATCACCAGCACGGCCACGGCCAAAAACGCCGAGAACGTGCCGAGCAACCAGCGCAACACCTTCAAATCCAAAATCGTTGTGACCAGGGCGAGGGCCAGCAACAACACGACAAAGCCAATGACGACTGGCCAGCCGCGGGTGCCGCGCAGAAAGCGGAATACATAATAAATGACGACCGCGAGGATCAGTATCTCCAGCGCGTTTCGCCAGTTCTCGGTTGCAAATTTCCAAATCATTCTTTTTTGCAGGCCCGGATCGCTTCGACCATGCGCAGGGCCTGGATGGTTTCCGCCACATCGTGGGTCCGGATGATCTGCACGCCGGATTCAACGGCCAGAATCGCACACGCCAGCGAGGCTGGCAACCGTGCGTTCACCCCGGCGCCGAGTAATTTTCCCATGAACGACTTTCGGGAAACACCCAGCAACAACGGACGTTGCCACGTTGTAAAACTCCGCAGATTGGCCAGCAACTGCAAATTATGTGCCAGGGTCTTGCCAAAACCGATGCCTGGATCCAATACGACCTGGCCGGCGGTTACGCCGCTCGCATCCAAACGTTGCAGCCTTTCGTCAAAAAAACCGCCAACTTCCTGAACCACATCCGCATAAGCCGGATTCGCCGACATGGTTTGCGGCGTTCCTTGCGCATGCATGCAAATGTAACCGGCACGAAACTCCGCCACAATCTTCCACATCGCATCGGCCGGGCGGTTGGCGGCCACATCATTGACGATGCTCGCGCCGGCCTGCAGCGCCGCGCGGGCGACGGCAGGTTTCATGGTATCGATCGAAATGGGAATTTTGACCTGCGCGACAAGTTGCTCCACGACCGGCAGCACCCGGCGGAGTTCCTCCGTTTCTCTCACGGGTGCGGCTCCCGGCCGGGTCGATTCCCCGCCCAGGTCGAGAATTTCAGCGCCGGCGGCAACCAGTTCGAGGGCGTGCGCCACGGCCTGGGCTGGGTTGAAAAATTTTCCTCCATCGGAGAACGAATCCGGCGTGACGTTGATCACGCCCATGACGAGCGCCGGGCGTGGAAAGACAAATTCAAAATGCCGGGCGCGGAAAACGATGTTGCTGGCAACGGACACCCCGGGAGTGTGAACGGATTCCGGACGATCGCCAAGTCCATCCGTTGGCGTTTGCGCGGTCAAACTTTGGTTCTGAAGTATTTGATGGTCTGCTTCAAACCGTCTGCCAGCCGGACTTTGGGTTCCCACTTGAGGATTTTCCGGGCGCGGGTGATGTCGGGCCGGCGTTGTTTCGGGTCATCCTGGGGCAGCGGTTTGTAAACAATTTTGCTGCGGGAGCGGGTGGCGCGGATGATTTGCTCGGCGAACTCAACCATGGTCATTTCTGTCGGGTTGCCAATATTGACCGGCATTCCGTAATTGCTCATCATCAGACGATAGATGCCTTCGATCAGATCGGATACATAGCAGAAGCTGCGCGTCTGCTGGCCTTTCCCAAAAACGGTGACCGGGTTGTTCTTGAGCGCCTGGCTGATAAACGCGGGTACGACCCGGCCGTCATGGAGCCGCATGCGCGGACCGTAGGTGTTGAAAATACGAACAATGCGGGTTTCGACCTTGTGTTCGCGATGATAAGCCATGGTCAACGCCTCGGCGAAGCGTTTGGCCTCGTCGTAGCAGCCGCGCGGGCCGATGGTGTTGACATTGCCCCAATACTCCTCTTTTTGCGGATGCACGAGCGGGTCGCCGTAAATTTCCGAGGTCGAGGCGATGAGAAAACGCGCGCCTTTTTCCTTGGCGAGGCCAAGCGCCTTGTGTGTGCCGAGCGAGCCGACTTTGAGCGTTTGAATCGGCAGTTCCAAATAATCAATCGGGCTGGCCGGCGATGCAAAATGCCAGACGTAGTCCACCGGTTCCTTGAGAAAGAGGAATTCCGTGACGTCCTGCTGGATGAATTTAAAATTTCGGTTGCCGCCAAGATGGGAAATGTTGTCCACCGAGCCGGTGACAAAATTGTCAATGCCGATGACCTTGTGGCCGCGGGCCAGGAGCAAATCGGTCAGGTGCGACCCGAGAAATCCGGCGGCGCCGGTGACAACGGACAGGGGAGGATTTTTTTTCATCAGAAGGAAGGGTTCAGGGACAGTGGCATGGGAATCATTTCACTTGGCTCCGGTGCCGATTAGAACGGCAGGGATGGTCCGAAGCAAGATTTTTAAATCAAGCCACAGCGACCAGTTGTCAATGTATTCCAGATCCAGGCGGACCCAATCCTTGAAATCGGTGATTTGATTGCGCCCGCTGATTTGCCAGAGACAGGTCAAACCGGGCTTGACGCTGAGGCGCCGGCGGTGGGCCAGATTGTCAAAACGCTTCACTTCATCGACCGGCAACGGGCGCGGGCCGACCAGGCTCATTTCCGCGCGGAGCACATTGTAGAGTTGCGGCAACTCATCCAGGCTGTATTTGCGAAGGAATTTTCCAACCGCGGTGACCCGCGGGTCATTGGTGACCTTGAAAACCGGGCCGCTCATTTCGTTCATGGCTTCCAACTCATGTTTGAACTGTTCGGCATTGGTCACCATGGTGCGAAACTTGTAAAGAGTGAACGGCGCGCCATTGAGGCCTGAACGTTGCTGGCGGAAGAAAACCGGACCGGGTGAGGTAAGCTTGATCGCCAGCGCAATAATGGGAATCACAGGAATGACCGTCAATAGGACGAGCAACGCCAGCGCACCGGCGAAATCCATAAGTTGCTTGGTGACACTCTGCCAGGACGATTCCGGCGCCGTGCGAAAGACCAGCAAGGGATACCCGAGCAATTCATCGAAACGCGCATGAGAAATCTGCGTTCCGAAGAAATCAGCAACCAGCCACGCTTCAACGCCTTCCAGTTCGCAGGTTTTGATGGCGGTTTCCACCTGCTCGAAATAGGTATGCCGTGCGCTGATCAGCACCCCGTTGGCCGAATGGTCATGGAGCATGTGTACGAGCTGTTGGACGGGACTTTCTCCGAGGTTCAGTTCGCCGACGACGGCCACACCGTCATCCAGTCTTTCCTTCAGTTCGCGGCGGAGACGGACAATTTCGGCGCGCGTCCCGACAAGGAGGAAACGCCTTTGATATTGAGAGCGGCCGATTTTGCTGTGCAAGGCCCAGCGGATCAATTCCTCCTTCACATAGACGAGGGTGAAACTGATCACGCCAAAAAATGCCATCACCGCGCGCGGCGAAACAAAGTTGAGGGCATACATGACGAGCACCAAGCCAACGGTCGTAATGAGGCAACCCTTGAAGAGCGGCCAAATAATCTTCCAGCGCGAACAAAAGGCCGGCCGGGTGTAGAAACCCTGGGACTCCAGAATCAAGGGCGCGGCTGGAATCAGGGCAAAGTACAGCCACACGACGCTGTTAAAGATGTCAAACGGGAGCGGTTCGAGGTTCAGCCAGGCGATGATTTGCGGATTGGTGCGAAAAACGTAGGCGAGCCAGAAGCTCACCGCGAACAGGCAGGCATCCGCCAACTGGTGGATTTGGGTTCGAATCTGGCGATCACGTCGCAACATGGCTTTAAAACTTCAACCGCAGGACGTCCCTGAGCATAGGCAAATGGCGTATAAATTCAAACATTTTTGCCCGTCAACGTTTGATGGGAGGCAATTGATATTCAGGCACGGATGCGGCGATCAGTTTTTCCATACGTTCGAAAGTGGCCTCCTCCCGACCGGGTTCGCAGATGGAAAAGTAGGAAACATAGGCCCAACGCTGGAGCCTCCCGGTAAACAAGAGATCCCGCAGCAGATAATATTGGAAGCTGACATAATCCGGAGTCTGCTCGTTGTCCGTCACAAACCAAAAAACATAGACGCCGCCAACCTCCTGTTTTAGTCCATCCTGCCCCTTGACCGAGTTGTGGATGTTCCATTTCAAGGCCTGTAATTCATAAGGATGCTCTCCGCCAATGGGAATTTTAACCGCGGTTTTGGATTCAATGGCCCAGCCCTGGCCCGGCAGGCAGTAGTCCGGACGGTGAATGCTCGTGCGGTCTGCGCCCATCAGAACTATGGTGGCGTTGACCCAGAGGCCATCCGTTGCCTGATAAAAACGCTCCGCAAAGCTGGTGTCTTTGGGCAAATACCCCAGGACGACTTCGGGTTCGGGCACATTGGAGGAGGTAAAATCAAGCACGCGCTCCGGCAGATCAATTTTCATCATGACACTGCCCGGGATGGGGGTTGCTTTGACGCCTGGCCGGCCGAGCTTTTGGGTTGCTCGTAAATGAGTCAGCATGCCAACCGTTCCCGCCATCAACGCCAGCGCGACGAAAAGAATCAGCCATTTCTGATGTTTCATGAGGATCCTGCGGGTTCGGCCGGCTCATCCGAGCCCCATCGTTTCTCCATGAAACGTCCCAGAACAAGCAGCCCGACAATGGCGGGAACATAGGGGATGAGGCTGAAAATACTGCTGGCATGAACATAGTTGCCGGTCTCCTGGCCTCCCAATTCTGCCGCTACGATGATGAAAAGCATCCGCGCCAGATTCCCTAAAACAGCCAGCGGAAATGCCGACGCCATGAGCAACAGCCGCTTCCATGGTGAGCGAAACGTCATGAAACCATAAATTGTAGCCAATAGAAAAATGGCGATAAGGCTTCGGATACCACTGCAGGCCGCGGCAACCTCATACTGATAGGTGCCCGACGAATCAAATAACTGTGTTCCCATCCGGATGACATCAATTCCCAACAAATGGGCCGTCATCTCCACCAGCCAAGTCACGAGCAATCGCAGTGGAAAGGTGATGTAATTCGCCGTGCCACCCAGCGGTATGCAGAAAATAAAAAGGAAGAACGGAAAAAAGCTTTTTCGTAGCCATGCTGGTCCCCACGCCAACCCCATCAAACCATAGATGCCGGTGAACAGCGCCACGATGGAAAGGCGGGGCTGCTGGAGGGCGTAACCTAAAATGTGCAGCACCATCCCGGCGCCGAGAATCAGAAGTCCCGGCCACCAGATTTGGAGAGGCAATGCGAGCAATTCCTTGCGTTTCCACCAAAACAGCCCCATCACCAAAAAGGGGACGAAGTTGCCATGACCATCATCGGAGGCGGGATTGGGCACGTTGTATGCCTCATACATGCCCTTGAAAAGAGAAGGGGAGTGAACGTAACCCAGAAGCGAATTACCGAAAAAATGATACACCGCCAGCCATGCCGCCAATAGTACAAAAAAGAGTCCTTTGTTCGGAAGTTGCCGCCAACACGACACAGAATCCTGCCATACGTCCGCGGAGGGCTTGCTGATTTGATTTCCGCTCATTCGTGAATAATTCCAGTCTTCAGATAACAAAATCGGCTTTTTTACTCAATTAAAATCGCTCCAACACAAACTATCCTTGGATATGGCCGAAATTGCACCACCTTTAACTTGCCGGCCGGCGACATTGAT
>Ga0265338_10000529_pt1 | contig 67074 bp, 61 predicted proteins | sample 42126metaG_FD_193579 | JGI IMG/M metagenome (GOLD analysis project Ga0265338, IMG submission 193579) | Rhizosphere microbial communities from Carex aquatilis grown in University of Washington, Seatle, WA, United States - 4-21-26 metaG | ecosystem: Host-associated > Plants > Roots > Rhizosphere...
GTCAACGGGGCGGGGTCTTTGTGGCTTTACCCTTCTTTTTCTTTGGCTTGTACGTCTCTTTGTCTTCTTCTAAGCGGCGTTTCAACGTCGCTGAGGGGACAGACAGAACCCTTCCCACGAGCGCATCAAACCTCTCGAACTCGGGCGACGTTTTCGGACTCGAACCCATGCCACTAGAATAGCGCAATGCCGGAAACGCCGCCCAAAATTGTCTACGAACAGGTGTTAGACAAGTACGATTGGGCCGAGAAGCACATCCAGAAGCTCAGTTCCGTGTCCCGCGAGTTGAGCAAAGCTAATCCGATCAAACTTTCCCGAAGAGTCGATACTGAGACCGGAGAGGTCTCCTATAGTGTCGATAACATTCCTAACATCCCCAGCAGCGTCCCACTCATTGCCGGTGATGTATTGCATAGTCTCCGTGGTGCGCTTGATTACCTCGCCTGCGGGCTGATCGAAGTTGTCACTCCCGATGCAAAGTTCCCAATTGCGCATAGTGCCGAGGCGTACAAATCCTCGTTGAGCCGAGTTGTACCAGGAATCAGGCAAGAGGCTCTCGAAGCCCTCAACGGTATCAAACCATACCAAGGAGGGAATATCTTCCTTTGGCTTCTCCACCGATTGAACATAATCGACAAGCATCGCCTTCTTTTGGCCGTGTGCGTCGTAAGTCATATCAATTGCTTCGCTCCAGATGAGGTGACGGCGAAGAGTGGTCTTCGCCCAAAAATCTCCAGTAAGGGAATCGAGGTCATAAAGGGATCGCCAATCCCGCTGTACGCAGGCAAAGAATTCTTGACTATCTCCGCAGCGGAAGCGGAAAAGTATGCTGGCTCTTACTTTGCAATAGGCATCGCCGAACCCGGCCCCGCCGAAGGGATGCCATTGGACTTTACTCTCGGATTGATCTTTAGGGAGGTCGGCACCACCATCGCTAAACTCGCGCCGTTCATTCTCAGGTAGGGGGCTAATCATTCATCACCCCCACTGTCTTAGCTTGATGAGCCAGGTATATTTTTGCCAGTGGCGATCCTGTTGGCTTTCTGGTTACCCCGGGGGGAGGGGGGTGGGGGTCCCCCCCCGGTTACTCGAAATTTGAGGAGCTGTAATCAGAAAGAAAACTATGTGATGGGCTGGGATTAATGTTCATTCATTCTTAGTGTGCCTGAATGAGTGGTAATTGCACGCAAAAGCTTTGTGGGTTGAACGCGGGAGCGGAGATGTTCCGTCTACGCGGGTTTGCAGCATTGAAATTCGCAAGAACTATCTTTTAGATCATTGCATGCGGGCTCGACTGCTGTGTATGGTCCGGGAATACGACTCGGCCGTTGCCGCTTTCCCCGTATCCGGACCTGTTGAGTCGAATACCGCCTGGAATATCGAAGCCCCTCGCGGACGCGTTCCCTCCCGGTTTCAGCGGAAAAATCAACGGTTAAGGAAATCGACATGACAATCGATCGAGAGATTCTTCGGCCGTCTCATGCAGTTTCAAGGCTTTCAGCCGGAAGGCGGCGCTCGGAAAAGATGGTTGCAATCGCCCTGGCGTCTCTTATTGGTTGCGTGGCGGTCAGTCCAACCGGTTGCGCCAATGGCGTACAAAACACAAAAATAAGCCTCGGTCCGTCCGGGGCCGACCTTGCTGCAGCTGTTGTCGGGGTCGGCGCCGTGGTAGTGGGGACTGTGGTGATTATTAAGGTTCATAATAGCCATCACACCGTGAAGGGCTGTGTTTTCAGCGACCCGAATGGACTCCAGGTTCAGAGTGAAGGCGACTTGAAAACCTATGCCCTGACCGGAGAAACCTCGAACATCAGGGTGGGTGACCTGGTCCGGTTCCATGGGACCAAGTTGAAAAAAGTGAAAAGCAGTCCCGGCAATCGGATATTTGTGGTTGAGAAGGTCACCAGGGACTACGGGCCGTGCAGGCTGGCTCCTGGGCATACGGCCAACACTCCCAACGCAGGTAGATAGCTGACTTGGCCGCTAATGGCCAGGGCTGCGAGATCGTGAATGATTGTCTCTTCTTTGGATACTCGTCGTGATATAGGTTGCAGAAGCGGTCCCGGTCCGCGACTACCACATGAGTAAGCTTCCCCTGCTTCTTCTCGGCCTACTACTCGGCGCCTGCGGCGTTCTGCGCGCCCAGAGCTTCGACCTCACCACCGGCCGTCTGCCGGTGGCGTCGATTGACGGCCTGTGGCGCTTCCACACCGGAGACAATCCAGCCTGGGCCGACCCCAACTTTGACGATTCAAAGTGGTCGCTGCTGCGGTCGGATAAACCGAGGTCCAGCCAGGGCTACGCAAACTACACAGGCATCGCCTGGTTCCGCTTTCAAGTCACCGTTCCAGCCGCACTCGAGCATGTCTCCGTCTACCTGCCGGTATTCACTCGCAGCTATGAGATCTACGCGGATGGAAGGCTCATAGGAACCTACGGCAAGGTGCCGTCCAATACACAACCCAATGGGAGCGGGGGAGATTTTCGAATGTATCCACTTCCCGTCGGCAAGCGCAGCAATGGGAAGATCGAGGTGGCTCTGCGTTCTTATGGTAGTCCACGACATGGCGGCGGGCTGGTTGGCGAAACAAAACAGATCGAGCTTCGTGACGACCTGGACCGTGCCTCGTCCTTTCGGTCTCTGGCAACTACGGAGATCATGGGACTGCTCACTACGTTGGCCGGGTTGGGCTCGCTCGCACTGTTCTTATTGCGGCGGAAAGATACCGAGTACTTCTGGATCAGCGCGTTCTGGTTAATCGGCACCGCAAAGTTTTGCATGCTGCTGGCGCTGCAAAACTTCGTCTGGAATTCGGAGCTTTTCTCTGCCATTTTCTCCATTTTAGTGGCCTGCACGAACTTTGCCCAACTTGCATTCTTTCTGCGGTTGCTTCGGCCAAAGCGAACCTGGCTCCTGAATCTCGCGGTGGCCTCCATCGCCATCCAGTTGCTCAACAGTCTTATTGGCAGCGTCTTTGGGTCTGTCCTGGGTTACTCGATCGATAGCGCGATCTTCACCTTGTCGGATTTTATAGTCAATGCATGGACGCTCGTCGCGGCTCTTCAATGTGCTCGACAGAAATCGATCGACGCACGCCTGCTGGTTGGGCCAATGGCCCTGGGCACATTTGTTGAATTCATTTGCGGCGCGGCCGCTACCACATACATGCTCGGCTGGCAGCATGGGTTCGATGGCACGGTAATGATCGCAGAAAGGCCTTTCCCGATTACGCTGCCAGACGTGTCGGATGCGTTCGTCATGCTGGCCCTGTTCGGCATCCTCATCCTTCGCTTCACCCGCACACGCAGCCAGGAAGAGCGATTTGAGAGCGAGGTGCAAGCGGCGCGGGAGATACAGCAGTACTTGATCCCTGCAAACATGCCGCCTACTCCGGGTCTCAGCATTGAAAGCGAGTACCGCCCTGCGCGCGAGGTTGGCGGCGACTTCTTCCAGGTGCTTCCCAGTGCGGAAGACGGCAGCGTGTTGCTGGTTTTAGGCGATGTAGCAGGCAAGGGACTTCATGCGGGAATGTTAGCCACGCTGATCGTCGGCGCTATACGGACAGCGGCCAAATTCACCACCGATCCCAGGAAGATACTCGAGCTGCTTAACGAGCGGCTCCAAGGCCGTGGGCTCGTCACTTGCCTGGCGCTTCTCATCGAGCGCGACGGCAACGTGACATTGGCAAATGCCGGCCATCTGGCGCCCTACCTGAATGAACGGGAAATGTCGATGGAAGGAGCATTGCCGCTCGGCGCCATTCCAGGAGTCGAGTTTTCGATCATGCACTTCCAGCTTGCTGAAGGCGACTCGCTCATGCTCATGTCCGACGGAGTGGCCGAGGCGCAGGATGCTCAAGGGCGCCTGTTTGGCTTTGAGCGAATCGGAGAGATGATGAGCGGACGCGCCACGGCCGCCAGCCTTGCAGGGGCCGCACAAAACTTCGGCCAGGAAGACGACATCACCGTGCTCACGGTGGCCCGGCTTGCGCCAGCAATAATTGGCTGAGTGTGTGCCGGCTTGAGGTGTCGGGAAAACATGGGGACTGGCGGGTGGAGTGAATCCCCGCCTATTCAGTTCTCTACTTTCAACACCTGGAAGCTGCCTTCTACGGGCTTCTCTTTCAGCGTGCCGATTCCGCCGGGTTTGCTTAGGTCGAAGCCCTGGTAGTCGGTGACGAGGTAGACTGCGCCGCTGCTGGGATTGACGGCTAAAGTGTCGGCTCGCTGGCGGGTGGGTAGCGTCTGGATTACGTTGTAGCTGTCGGTTACGTCCTGGCGGATGATGGTTACGCTGCCTTCGGCTGCACCGTTGGCGGTAAAGATCATGCCGTGCTCGTCGTCGTAGACGACCGCGTCCGCGCCCGGGCCGATGGGGAGAGACGTTACTTTTTCTCCCGTGCCGGTGTTCAACACTTCAAGAGTGCGGTTGGTGCAGGCGGCAAAGATGCGGAGGTGGCGCTCGTCGATGGCCAGGGCGCGGGGCTGGCTGCACTCGGGTCCTAACTGGTAAGTGCGGAGATGTGGGTCGGTGTTTGCGCCGCCGCGCCGGTTGGGGGTCCAGTCGAGGGTGATGAAGGGCGGGGGTTTCGGTTTCGATTCCGGCTTATCGTCGGTTGGGGCCGCGTCGCCTGCGGGTGCTTCGGCGGGCGCGGCGGCTGCACCCGGTTTCGGCTGCGGACGCATGATTGCGGCTATGGACGGGGCATCAATGCGTGCGACCTGGTTGCGATCGGGCAGAGCGATATAGATTTGCCCGGCTTCATCGACCACGGCGTAGCCCGCCTGGCCTGAGAGCTTGATTTCGCCAAGCGCCGTTTGCGTCTGCGCATCGATCACGGTGACGAACGATTGAATGTTCGAATCCTGCTGTTGCGCTTGCGATCTGGTTTGGACGGCGGGATTGGGTGGTTCCGCTTGCCCTGGAGTGCGCCTGTGCGTGGGAGTCAGCGGCGCTTCAGTGGGCGGGTTGGCGCGGACCACGAAAACCAGGTGCGTGAGAGGGTCGAACACGAGCCAGCGGGGATTGGCGCCGGTGTCGATATCGACCACTTGCTTGAGGGTTTGCCGGTCAAAGACCACCACTTTGCCTTGCCCGCTGTCGCTGACATAACCGTATTGGCCGGTGTCGTCGAGGGCTACCTGGCGGGCTTCGTAGAGGTCTTTGATTTCTCCGGTGACTGAGCCGGTATCAACATCGACCACCTGCATGAGCGTGCCGTGCGCGATATAAAGGCGGCTGGCTTCACGATCGAAGGTGAGGTAGTCCCAATTGCCTGCTCCGCCGATGTACCAGGTGTTTTTGATGAAGAAGGGATGGCTGGGGAGGTCGGTGGCGAGGGGCACCTGCTGCGCGGAGGCGGCGGCGCTGACGAGCAAAACCGGGAGCAGGAACCTCTTCAAAATGCGCCCCTCCTTGCCGGAAATGACGCGCTTAGGGTTGGTAGTGCTTGAACCGCCGACTGTACAACACGCAGGGGCTAAACAGGCTGCGAAAGAACTCATCGAAATAAAGCAATTTCGCAAAAAGTCAACGTAGCGGGGGCTAAAGCCCCGCACATTTTGCGGCTTTTTTGGCCCGGCTAAAGCCGTGCCCTTGTTACAAGGCCTTACGCCGTCCCTACGGGACTCCGAAACGATGTTGTGTACTCCTTACCCCACACTGAAGTGCGGGGCTAACATCCACTGCGCCTACGGCGCGCTTACTGGACATTCGCTTACGAAGGCTCCTAAATCCTTACCAGCTCGCGCTGGATGTTGCCTGTCACCCATGCTTTGCCGGGGGCGGTGAGCATGTCAATTTCGCTGCGCACGCCAAACTCTGGCAGATAGATTCCCGGCTCAACTGAGAAGCAGGTGTTGGGCAGAAGCAGGCGCTGGTCGTGCGTTTCAAGGTTGTCAAGATGCGCGCCTGAGCCGTGCAGTTCCATGGCAATGTTGTGGCCGGTGCGGTGGGTGAAATATGGGCCGAAGCCGGCTGCGTCGATAACCGCGCGGGCGGCATCGTCGGCTTCAAATCCGCGAATCGGGCGGCCTTCGGCAAAGGCGCTTTCAACGGCTGCAATTGCAGCATCGCGGGCATTGCGCACGGTTTCAAATACCAGTTGTTCGCGATCGCTGGGTTCGCGGCCTACGACGCCGGTCCACGTGATGTCGTAGAACGTGGTGCCCGGCTCATTTTTCTTGCCCCATATATCGACCAGCAAAAAGTCGCCTTCGTTGATGGGCGAGGCGCGCTCGGCGGTGGGCTCGTAATGCGAGTCGGAAGTGTTGGCGTTCACGCTTACGTCGGGCCCGTTCTCCCAAGTGAGGTTTTCGCGGCGCATGGCCTCGGCAAACCACTGCACCATGTCGAACTCGGTGACGGGGTTGCCGCTGCGAACGCGCCGGCCAATCTCTTGCCAGCCTTCGGTGAGGATGGCGTCGATAGCCTGCTGTGCTGCGACGTGACTGGCGATGGCCTGCTCAGTGAGGACAGCTTCAAACTGGCTCACCATGTCAGCCGAACTCGCAATCTGCTTGCCCAGGCTGCGCAGAAATTCGATGGTGCCGGCGTCGACCATGGAGACATACATGATGTCGTTGTTGGGCGAATACTGCATGGCCAGGCGGCGATATCCCCTGAGCATGGCGTCGATGCCGGTTTGCAGCTCTTGCCAGCTTGAGTAAACGCCCTTTTGCCCGGGCAGCGAATCAAGGCGGCCCTGCTCAATGCGGTGGACCAACTTGCGGGGCTCGCCCTCGGCGGGGACCAGGTAGTACCAGCGGCGGGTAACGTGAGCATTGGGATCGAGGCCGAGAATGCGGCCGGCAATGGGATCGCGGTGGTGATGGTCGTAAAAGAGCCAGCCGTCAAAACCGGCATCGCGGACCGCTGACTGGAGTGCGTCAAGATTCATAAACGCCATCATACGCGGGAGATAAGGTGGTGGGCGAGAGGGAAAAAGCGGAGTCAGCGGAGTTGGCGGGATTAGCGGGGTTAGCGGTGTTAGCGCGGTTAGCGGGAAGCCGACAATGGGCTTGCCTCGGATGGTGAATCACCTTTACGAAGGATGCGGCTGGCCATTACGAAGCCGGCGATTGCAAAAGCGATTATTAAACCAGTCACTGTCACCCCAAGAAATTTCTCGGGAACAACTGAATTTGTAAGGATAATAGTGGGCGGGCAAAGCGCGGTCGTTACTCCAAAGACAGTCGAGGCCCTATGCAGAGTCCTGTAGGAACATTGTCCAAAACGAAAGACACGCGTGGTGACCCACACTACCCAAAACATGCCAAAATACGAAACGCATCCAACTAGCAGCAGGAACGCTAGATAGTGAATCACATTCCCCGCGCTCACAGGCGTATGCTCATTCAACGCCGGAGGAAGCGAGAGAATCATGGCAGAGGCTTACAGCGCGGCCATCGCGTCGGCTTCGCTGGGGAATAGCTGGGCGTATTTGGTGATGCCCACCATGGTGAATACTTTTACGAAGTGGGGGGAGAGACCGAAGGCGTACACCTTTTGGCCGGAGTTGGAGGCTTCAATGAGCATCTGGATTACGAGCGCGATACCGCTCGAGTTGATGTAGTCAACCTTGGTGAAGTCAAGCAGGATGATCTTGTTGGTCGCCTTGGGCAAAGCCTGGTAGGCGCCCAGAACCGCGTCTTTCGATGTGCTGGCGATATCGCCCTCGAAACGCAGCACGGTGACATTGTGGCCGGCTGGGGATGTGTGTTGATCAACGCGCGATTTGGTTTCGCTCTGCACTTAGGTCTAGCCTCCGGGTTAGCTTGGCTGCTGTAAGTTTAATCTGCCTTGGGGTATTTGGATTACTGGGTGAACTACTCTGATTCTTTGTCGAGCCCGATTAATCGGCTTCTTTGTCGAGCCTGATTACCAGGCGCACATAACTGCTTTTACCGTTGGTGCCGGCCACCCACTCGGCTTCGTCGACCAGGGCCTGGATGAGAAACATGCCCATGCCGCGAGGATCTTCTTCGCCGTGCATTTTGCGGTCGATGTCAGGCTTGGTGGGTTGGGTTTTCATGCCCTTGCCGTCGTCTATCACCTTAACTTCAAGCTCGTCTTCGCCGGCCGATAGTACTACGCCTACCGATAGTTTCTCATTAAGGCGGTTGCCGTGCTCAATGGCGTTAATGCAGGCCTCGGCGACGGCAGTTTTGAGGTCTTCAACGCGGTCTTCGCGAAAGCCCATGAGCTTGGCTACGGCCGAGGCGGTGCTCATGGCAACTTTTTCGAATCCGAGGCGCGAGGGCAGGCGAACTTCAACCGAGATGGCCTTCGGTGGGTTCATGCAACCATCTCCGTTAGCTGGGTGCCGCGGCTTAGAGCCAGTGCGGTCATGTCGTCTCCCTGCTCGCCACCCTCGGCAAAATCAGTGAGGGCGCTCCACAATGCATCGAGGATACCATCGGCATTTGACAAGGGGCACGTAGAAAATTCATGTAAAAGACGTTCCGGCCCAAATTCCTCATCCCCCCTGAAGACTTCAGTGAGGCCGTCGGTGTAGAACAGCAGCCGGGATTGGGGCGGGAATGAGCCAAATTCCGACGAGTAGCTCATGCCGGGAACGAGCCCCAGCGGCGTACCTGTGGCATTGAACTGGATGGGCTCGGCGCCGGGAGTGACCAGGAATCCCGGGTTGTGGCCGGCGTTGACCACCTCAAGGGTGCCGGACCTGGGATCGATGCGCATGAAGATGGCGGTGACGTAGCGGCGGCGAGCCTGCTCACCCTCGGCCCAGTGGTGCTGATTCATACGGGTGGCCAGTTCGCTGAGCGACAGGCCGGTGGCCGCGATGCCGCGCAGCGCGGCGCGAAAGCTGGTGGCCATGATGGCCGAGGCCAGCCCTTTGCCGGCCACGTCGGCGACAACCAGCAGCAGTTTGCCATCGGGCTCCTCGACAATGTCGAGATAATCGCCGCCCACCTCGTAACATGTGACCGACTTAAACGCCATTGAATAGCCCTCGACCTCAGGCAGGCGTTGCGGCAGCAGCGAGCGCTGAATATCGCGGGCGGCGTCAAGATCCTGCTGGAGGCGCGCGAATTCCAAATTGCGCTTGTGGTTGCGCGCATTCTCAAGAGCGACGGCGGCCTGCAGCACCAGGCCCTCAAGAAAATCGGCCTCATAGATGCTGAGGGGCCGGCCTTCGGGTGCAGTGACCACGAGTTCGGTCATGCGCTTGCCGTCGCGGTCGTTCAAAGGATAGGAGACTATGGCCGAACCTTCGGGGGCGCCGGAGGGATCGGTGCCAAACGACAGGCCAACGTCGGGAAAGGCCGCACCGGCCATTTCCAACTCGCGCACCACGATTCGGAGGACCTGTTCAAGCACTTCGCTTTCGTGGATGGTGGAGTGAACCTGGCGCGAAACCTCAAGCAAGGCCTGCAGCCGGAAAACCTGCTGCTGCAGATCGATCGTGTCTCCATTGCCCGCAAGTTGGGCTTCGAGCTCCATTTCGAAGATGCCTCCGTGGATTTTCAAATGTAGCATGGCGGGGGTGTTGGACGGCATCAGAATCGGAATGGGGTGGACTTGCAGGGTCCGCTGAGGGGCCCCAAGGCTTGAGTTGCGGACACAAATGGCCGCGCCGTTTTTCTTGTCGACTGCGGCAACGCATCTCAGTACGGGAGCGGTCCATTAAGAATGCTTCTGAACGCGAAGTGTCAACGCGAATCCGGCTCGACATAGGAGGGATCAATGAATGACACCGAGACAGACGGAGTTGGAGCTCCCGAAGTTGCCGATCGCGGCACGTTTCAGTCGCAGCTGGATGCATTGCGCGTTAGAGAGAAGGCGCACACGCACGAAGGGGACGCCATTGCAGCGGCTCGGCGGCGGCTCCCAATGGTCGAGGTGGACGGCACCACGAAGCTGATTGGCCCGCAAGGTCCGGTGACGCTCCTGGATACATTTGAAGGCCGGCGGCAGCTCATCGCCTATTACTTTATGTGGCATGCCGGCCATCCAGCGCCGGAGCAATGCGAGGGGTGTACCTGGGTTACTGCGCAGATGCATGAGTTGTCGTATATACATTCGCGCGACGTAACTTATGCAACGTTTTGCCAGGGACCGTATGAAGAGAGCGCACGCTACCGTGACTTCATGGGCTGGGAGATGCCGTGGTACTCGGCTCCTCGGGAATCGCTTGAGACTCTACTGGTGGGACGCCGCATTGGCAGGATGCACCTGGTGTGCTACCTGCGGCAGGGCTCCAGAGTCTACGAGACGTATTGGGCTACGGCACGTGGCTCTGAGGTGATGGATAACAACTATCACCTGCTCGACTTGACTGTTTACGGACGGCAGGAGAAATGGGAAGATTCGCCGGCCGGCTGGCCGCAACAATGCACCATCACGCGGACTAAAAGCGGCTCGCCCACATGGGAACCCGAATGGCCGGGCGGACGACCGATCGCTCAGTGGCCGCGCCTGGAAGCCGGATTCTCTGACGACCTGGGAACAGGCAAGAGCTAATGAAGCACCGTCATCGGCTATCTCCAATCCGCTCAACTCTCTGTTCATGCGCTCGCAAATTTCCTTTATTGAGTCGCTTGCAACTTGTGCTGCTAAGCAACTCCCCCGCTGGCGCGTGGCTCTAACCCGCCAGTTAGAACTAGATTAATTGCCGTAAACCGGCTAATTTCTTGAGGTTTCCCAATGCAGTTTATGAAATACACTCGTATCACTTCCAGCCGTGGTGTCTCTCGCCTGCGTTTTCTTATTGGCTCAGCCTGTCTTATGATCGCAGCGTTCACCGGCGTAGCTGCCGCCCAGTCACCCGTCGCCTATGTTTATGTGGGCGAAAATGCAACGCAGACACCGTTTAACGCAACCTCCGCCTTCGCCGCCTCTTCAGATGGCAAGCTCACCGAGATCAAGGGCTCGCCATTCACCCAGACTACGAACATCGGATACATGCTCGCCACAAACGGCACGCACTTCATCTTTGTTGGCCCCGACCCCAACAATCTAGAAGGTCTGATGAAATACCTGTACTCTTACAAGGTTGAACCAGATGGGGGCGTCGGCCAGCAGGTGTCGGCCATCGATACTCAGTTATATGGCGGCGCTGATTGTACTCCGGATCAGGGCTATTCAGCGCCGGAAGGCGTGGAAATGGATCATACCGGCCAATACCTCTACGTGCCCTACTGTACCGACGCTGTTCAAACCTACAAGATTGCGAAATCCGGCGAACTAACTTTCCAAAATGCCGCGATTTACAATAACGTCGACTACGGTGGCGGCTTACCCAAACTGGCTGGAAACAGCACCTTTGCGTACAATCAGGCGCTTGGCGAAAACTATACCTATACATTTGCCGCATACGCCCGCGAAAGCGACGGCTCATTGGTATATGCCGGCATCCCAACCGTCACTGGCCCTAGCCTTCCGGAAGGTGATTACCCCTCATTCTCTGGCCTGATAACGGACGATCCGACCGACCATTTCGCGGTAATGCTCCAAATATTTCGTCCTTCTGAAAGTGGATACTGCGCACTTGCCAGCTACACGGTGGGGAGCCAGGGCCATCTTACGTCCACAAATAACGAGAACAATATGCCGGCTCTCCCCGATTGCGGACAGGCCATGCTGCTTTCACCGAATGGAAAGTTTCTTGTCGTGCTTCCCAATGGCCAACGAAGTCTGCAGTTCTTCCACTTCAATGGGGCGGATCCCATTACGCCGCTTGATAACGTGATTGGAAAATCCGGCTGGTTTGCGACCATGGCATGGGACAGCAGTAATCATCTTTATGTCCTGAACGGCTTGAGCGGAAGGCTCCACGTCTACACGGTTAGTTCGTCCAGCGTGGTTGAAGCTTCCGGTTCGCCGTATGACGTTCCGTTTTGCGGTTACGACTTTCAGGACCAGGTGGAAGGCTGCATGCAGAACCTCGTAGTGCGCAGCATTCCTTAGGCAAAGCGTCTGTTCTGGCTGCAGCGTTTCCGGTTCAGGCATCAACACGCATTTCATCCATCGCAGTGTCAGCTGCTGCCATCTCCACGGATAAACCAGTCCGTGAGGACTCCGGAAATGCTGCGATCAGTTGGCCGCTCTCACGCTTACGTAGAACTGGTGCACGCCGGCCAGGATGGCGATAGTGTGATCCACATAACGGTCACCAGCGCCTGATGCGCGCGCCGCACCGGCAGGAATAATCCCTAAAAGAACCGTAAGGGAGTAGTAAAGACCCACCCGCGCCACGTTCCGGAAAAAGAAGAAACGCAAGGGGTTCATTCAGGGGCAGATTACCACCGGTTACCCGCGGAATATGGGATTTTCGCTATTTCACGCTGTGCGTTTCCGGCTGGAGTATGCTGATCTCACTTATCCGCTACTGGGAGAGCGGTCCCATGGACCCAATGAGCCTTGCCATTCGATATGGTGGGATATTAGCTGTCATCATCCTGGTTATTCTGCTCGAAAAATTGCTGCTGCGGTATTTTTTCGGGACGGTAATTGTTTCGAAAGATCAGATCGGCATCGTGAACAAGAAGTGGGTATTGATGGGCAGCCATCGCACGCTGCCCGATGGCGCCATTGTGGCATTGAACGGAGAGGCCGGCTTGCAGGCCGATACGCTGGCTCCGGGAATCCATTTTGGACTGTGGGCGTGGCAGTATCAGGTGACGCTGGCGCCGTTTACCACTATCGATAAAAACCAGATTGGCATTGTGGAGGCGCGCGACGGTAACGCACTTTCAAGCGGGCGGGTGCTGGCCAGGGCGGTGGACTGCAACTCGTTCCAGAACACGCGGACGTTTCTGGCGAACGGCGGCGAACGCGGTCCGCAAATCTCGGTGATTCCGCCCGGAACCTATCGCATCAACACTGCGATGTTTACGGTGCTGCCGGCTGAAGTGCTTGAGATTCCCGACAACTCGGTGGGCATTGTGACCACTAAAGATGGAACTCCGCTGCCGACCGGCGAGATTGCCGGCAAAGAGACAACCGGCCACAACATGTTTCAGGATGGCGAGTTGTTCATCCACAATGGCGGCTTCAAGGGACTGCAGGAGCAGGTGATTTTGGCCGGGCGGTACTTTATCAATCCGCGCTTTGCCACAGTTGAGATCAAGCCGATGACCGAGGTGTCAATTGCCAACGTGGGCGTGGTGATTGCCTATGTTGGCGGAGAGGGCGTGGACCAGAGCGGCGACGCGTTCAAGCACGGCAACCTGGTGAAGAAGGGCCAGAAGGGCGTGTGGGTTGAGCCGCTCGATCCGGGCAAATACGCAATCAATCCTTATACGCACAAGGTTGAGATTGTGCCCACCGCGAACATTGTGCTGAACTGGGCTACCGGCAAGAGCGAGGCGCACAAGCTTGACGAGCGGTTGTCGACGATTACCGTGAGATCAAGCGACGGATTTACGTTTAACCTGGACGTGAGCCAGATTATCCATATACCGCGCAACGACGCGCCCAAGGTGATTGCGCGCTTTGGCACCATGGCCAACCTGGTAACGCAGGTGCTGGAACCGACCATCGGCAACTACTTCCGCAATGCAGCGCAGACCAGCGATGTGATCGAATTTCTGAAGAAGCGCAGCGAGCGCCAGTTCGAGGCCAAGACATCAATTTCAGCGGCGCTGGTGGAGTACAACGTGAACGCCATCGACACGCTGATTGGCGATATTACTCCGCCCGAAGCGTTGATGAAGACGCTGACCGACCGCAAGATTGCCGAGCAGGAGCAGGTGACCTACAAAACGCAGCAACTTGCCGAAGAGACGCGCAAAGATTTGCAACAGGCCACGGCGATGGCGGACACGCAGGCCCGCGTGGTGGATGCGGAACGGAGCGTGTCGATTGCGGAATTTGCTGCGCAGGCGCAGGTGAAGCAGGCGCAGGGCACTGCTCAGTCAAAGACCATTAATGCCGACGCCGACGCCAAGGTGGTTATCACGGTGGGTAACGCGGACGCGGAGAAGGTGCGCGCAGTGGGTACTGCCGAGGCCGACGTAATCAAGATGAAGATTTCGTCGATGGAGTCGGGCAATTATGCGGCGGTACAGATTGCGCAGGCGCTGGCCACTAACCACATCAAGCTGGTTCCCGATATCCAGGCCGGCGGATCGGGTGCAGATTCGGGCAGCTTGATCAACGTGCTGCTGGCCAAGATGCTGCAGGGGCCGCCAAATGGCAATGGGAATGGAACGGCAAGCCATTCGGCTGACGAGAAGAAGTAGGCTGCTGCTTCGGGAGTGATAACGAAGGTTTCGGCGCCGGAGGGACAAGCTTCGGCGCCGAAGATTTTTTTAGGCTTTCCGGAGTTCGCCAGCACGAATTCTCCGGCGCGCTCGAATCTCATGCAATCTTGATGGCCCAGCCCCTATGGTATTGTCAAAACTATCCCGATTACGGCCCTGGGAGTTTCCCTGCAAGCATTAGCCTTTTTTACTCAATGAAGGCATCGATCTTAATTTTTCGCTTTTGCCCTGGCAGAGCGGCGCATACCTGTCAACGTACGCAATCTATATTTTTCAACCGTGAATCTTCTTACCGAAAGCCAAAGGTGATGCGATGAATCTGCCCCATGATGCAGCCAAGCCCGACCTCGTACTGACCGTTGAAGAGATTGGCAGCCTTGCCGAAGAGGAGGGCAAGCCGGCTGAAGTATTGATGAAAATCGTGGCGCTGATTGCCTCGCGTTTTAATACCGACGTGTGCTCGGCCTACCTGCTTGAACCCGATCGCTCAAACCTGGTGCTGGCGGCTACGGTGGGACTGAATGCCAAGAGCGTGGGTACGCTGCGCATGCCTATTCACGAAGGACTGTCCGGACTGGTTGCCGAGCAGTTGCTCCCGATCTCGGTTGCTGACGCGCGCAATCATCCCCGCTACAAGTATTTTGCGAAGTCGGGCGAGGAGGAATACAAATCGTTCCTCGGCGTGCCGTTGATCGATCGCGGCGTTTTGCAGGGCGTGCTGGTGGTTCAAACCAAAGTCAAGCGCGAGTTTCGTGAAGACGAGATCCACATGCTGGTTGAAACTGCCAGCCAGGTGGCGCCGATTGTGAGCGAGGCGCGCACGCTCGACCGGTTCATTGCCCCGGCGCAGGAGAAGCTATGGGAGTTGGCGCGCAATGTGTGGTGGTGTTGGGACCAGGATTGCGTGAGCCTGTTTCGCGATCTGAATCCCATGCGGTGGCGGCAACTGAATCAGAATCCCATTTCGCTGCTGAACGAAATGCCGCTGGGCGAAATTGAAAAACGCGCCAGCGAACTGGTGCTGCACAGCCGTATCAACTACATCTATCGTCGCCAGCAGGAGTATCTGAATGCTGACCGCACATGGGGCGCCAATCACGCTGGGGTTCTGCGCACGCGTCCCGTAGCCTACTTCTCAGCGGAGTTCGGGATACATGAATCGCTGCCGATTTATTCAGGCGGTTTAGGCGTTCTCTCGGGAGACCACATCAAGAGCGCATCGGATCTCGACATACCTTTGATCGGTATCGGGCTTTTCTATAGCCAGGGCTACTTTCTGCAGCGGCTCGACAACACCGGTTGGCAGCGTGAGGAGTATCTTGAGACCGACGTGAACCAATTGGCCATGCAGCCGGCCATCGGTATCAACGGCGAACCGGTCACCGTTGAAATCGCTACTCGCGGCACGCCGATCCGCGCCAAGGTTTGGCGCGTGAAGGTGGGCCGCTGCGACCTGCTGCTGCTGGACTCAAACGTTGAAGGCAACGCGCCCGAAGATCGCGATACAACTTCGCGGCTCTACGGCGGCGACTCGCGCACGCGCATCCGGCAGGAACTGCTGCTGGGCGTGGGCGGGTTCCGCGCGCTGAAGGCCATGGGAATTTCGCCGGGCGTGCTGCACCTGAATGAAGGCCATAGCGGCTTTGCGGTGTTCGAAGCTATCCGTTCGCGCATGGAAGAAGAGGGCCTGGATTTTTATGCAGCGGCCAGCATGATTCCGCGCGAGGTGATATTTACCACGCACACGCCGGTGCCCGCGGGCCACGACCGGTTCACCGCCGAACTGATTGAAGAGCATCTTGGGCCGTTACGCGAAGAGTTGGGCATCAGCCATGAAAACCTGATGGGCTTTGGTCGCGAGCACCCCACCGACAACGGCGAGCTATTCTGCATGACCGTGCTTGGCCTCAAGCTGGCGCGGCGCGTTAATGCTGTGTCGTCGCTGCATGGCGAGGTGTCGCGCGCCATGTGGCGGGGACTGTATCCCGGCCGACCCGAAGATGCGGTGCCGATTGGCCACATCACTAATGGGGTGCACGTGCCCTCGTGGCTTGCGCCGCAGATGGCCAAGCTTTATGACCGCCACCTGGGCGTGAACTGGCAGAGGCAGAGCGGCGCCGACCATACCTGGGCCGCGATTGAAGATGTTGACGACGGCGAGCTATGGGAGACTCACCTGAGCCTGAAGGCGCAGTTGCTTGAGTTTGTGCGCCGCCGCGCACACGAGCAGTACGAGCGCCGCAACGAGCCGGCGGAGACGCTCAAGCGGCTTGATAAAGTGCTGTCGCCCGACGCGCTCACCATCGGATTTGCACGCCGCTTTGCCACTTACAAGCGCGCGAATCTGTTGCTGAAGGATATGGAACAGCTTGCGGCCATGGTGAATGACGCCAAGCGCCCTGTACAGTTTGTCTTTGCAGGCAAGGCGCATCCCCACGATGAGCCGGGCAAGCGCGTGCTGCAGCAGATTGCGCAGATGATGCGCAATGCCGAGTTCGGTGACAAGTTCGTTTTTGTTGAAGACTACGACATCAACGTGGGCCGCCACCTGGTGCAGGGCGTCGACGTGTGGCTCAATAATCCGCGACGGCCATTGGAGGCTTCGGGCACCAGCGGACAAAAAGTGGTGTTGAACGGCGGCTTGAATCTTTCGGTGCTCGACGGGTGGTGGGCTGAAGCCTACGATGGGCTCAACGGATTCGCCATCGGCCGCGGCCGCACCCACTCCAACATGGACGTGCACGACACCCGCGACGGCGAAGATCTGTATCGCGTGCTGACTGACGAATTGATCCCGCTCTACTACGAGCGCGACCGCGATGGCCTGCCGCGCGGTTGGATCAAGCGCATGAAACGGACCATTCGGACATTGGGTTGGCGCTTCAACGCCGATCGCATGGTAATGGACTACACCACCAAGTGCTATATTCCCGCAGCGGGCGGAGTGTCGAACGAGATCAGGCCGCTGGGGTAGTAAGCGAGTCGGCGAGTCGGCAAGTCAGCCGGGTGCCCCATCCAAGCTTTGCTTGGGAGGGATACCTCAAATCTCTTCGAGCCCGTCTCAATAGCCCCCAAGAACTGCCCTCCCAGGTCTCAAAATCGAGACTTGGGAGGGCAGGAATTCAATTGGGGACCTGCTTGTCCTATTCACTCATTCAATCAAGAGCGTGCGGAGCCATTATCATATGACAGATGTTTGTTGACTGTTTATTGACCTTGGAGCTAAGCCGCAGGGAGAAGGACTTGGGACAAGGTTCAGCGGAATCGAGACTAATCGATGCTATTGCGATGTGACACCTCCGCTGCTGACAGCTACACCAGCCAAGCTCAGAAATCCCGAGTCCTATCTGAGGCGTGGTTTCAGTCCAACGGTTACTGCCTTTCCTGCGACAATGACAGATTGCGGGCTACGATAGCAAACACAAAAGCCAGAGATTTCGTGTGCCCCTCCTGCAAACACAATTACGAATTAAAAACGTTCGGCACCAGACCGAAGCGCACCTTGGTTGATGGCGCCTATAGTGCACTAATGTCCCGTATCCTTGACGGCTCCGTTCCGACATTAATGATGCTCGAGCGCAACGACGCCTGGGAAATTCAGAGTCTGACTGCAATCCACCACCTATTTCTGACTCCGATTGTCATTGAAAAGCGTAAACCGTTGTCACCGACGGCACGGCGAGCAGGATGGGTCGGTTGCAATATCCGTCTTGACTTGATCTCGCCCGACGCTCAAGTCGAGATCGTAAAAAGCGGACGACTCAACGAGCCGAAGCTGGTTCGAGAAGCCTTCCGGCGATTCGAGCAACTCCGGATCATCGAGCCAAGAAATAGGGGATGGGCAACGCTGACCCTTCGGGCTATCCGTAGTATCGGCAGAGAAGCGTTTAAGCTAGATGATCTCTACGGGCAAGAAAAGCAGTTTGCGGAAGTTTATCCGGGTAACAGAAACATCCGCGCCAAGATTCGCCAACAACTGCAGGTCCTCCGCGACCTCGGTTTCGTAGCGTTTCGGGGGAAAGGAACTTACAACCTGCTGACGTGACTCACCGTCGGACTCAATTGAAACCAGGTCACGAACACCTGGTTTCTTGCCGATTAATTGATCGAATGCCGAAGGAGGGCTGGATATGGAAACCGAGGTAGTTTGCCCTGTCTGCGAAGAAGAGAGTTCTCTTGATGTGAAATATGATGCGTGGGCGCGATACCTGATTGTCGGGGTCGATTCGAATGGCCACCTCAAGTTGAGCAGCGATTTCGACACACAGGTTTTCGACCACCACGAAATCGAATGCTCTAGCTGCGGAAGGAAGTTCAGCGAAGAAGAGATCGTAAATCATTTGAATAGAGCCGGTGGTAACGCCGAATGCTAGCGAAACGAGCGAGCCGAAATCAACGATGCCGCTGTCACCGAGCGCCCCAGCGTTACCGATCTGCAATCACAACAAACGGCGCCGGCAATCCAATCTCCCACTTCGGTCCTTGCAACTCGGGCATCGGCTTGGCCTCAAACAGCTTCTTGCACTGGTGCGCCGTCCACCGTGCCCACGCCTTCGACTTCTTGCGCCGCGCGCTGTCGGTCGAGATTCCCGTGCCTGCGTACATCTGGCGGTAGAGCTTCGATAGAAAGATGAACGCGATGCGCGACTTGAGATTCGGTGTGCAACCCGACCGCTCCCAGATCGCGCTCCAGTTATAGAAGCGGTCCCACACCTTCTGTGTCCGCTCCCGTATTTCGTCGGAACTCATAGTGGGATGGGGCGTAAACATCTTGGGCCTTACCTCGGTCGGAATCATCCAGTAGCGCGTAATCGGCACATCGCCCACGAGCGTGGGATGCGTCGATTGCTCCTTCTCCCACTTGCCAAAATCCACAGTGCCTGGAAACGGCGTCATCATTACAAATTGTGCGAATGTCACGCCCGCCTTCATCGCCATCGCAACTGTCGCGTCAAAAGTTGCCGGCCGGTCGGTAGGAAGACCGAAGATGAACGAACCCAGAACATGCACGCCATGCTTCTTGAATGTCTGTAGCTGCACGGCGAGTGCTTCACCGGAGTAGTTCCAGTCTTTGTAAACCGCCTTCAACCCCTCGGGAGTTACCGCTTCAACGCCTACCAATGCGCCCTTGATGTTGGCCTTGCGCATTGCATCCAGATAGGCGCCGTCTTCGCCCGCCTCCATGGTCATCTGCGTAAAGAACACCATGTCTTTAGGCAGCTTGGCCAGCTCCTCCATCAACTGCATGCGCTCATTGCGAATCGTCGTCAGTTCTTCAAGCCGGGCCGCATTTCCCTGCTCCCGCGCCAGGCGCAGATCGGTAAATGTCACCGGATAAAAGTTATCGTCGGCCAGTGCGATGAATCTGAATCCGAGCCGGCGCAGCGCCACAATCTCGTCAATCACACTTTGAAAATTCCGCTGCCGCGGCTTCTGCCCATCCGTGCGCCACACGCTGCAAAACGAACAGTGCTTGGGGCATCCGCGTATGGTTTGCACCGACGCCCACATATATTTCGCCGGGTCCATCAAGTCCCAGCGCGCTGCCAGAAACTGGTTGCCTTCAATGCGGCCGCCCTCGTATACCCGTTCGGGCGTGCCTTTCAGGCAATCCATTACCACCTTGCCCCAGGCCACGTCGCCGTCGCCCTTCACCACCGCGTGCCCTTCGCCGCGTTCCAGCGCTTCCTCAGGAAACAGCGTGGCATGGATGCCGCCATACACCACCCACGCGCCGCGCGCCCTCGCCATTTTGCCCACTGCGTATCCGCGCAGCGCGTTGCCGGTGTGCACGCTGATGCCTACGATATCGCCGGCCTCAATCGATTCCTCCACAACCGGCTCCAGCGACTCATCCACGAGGATGGGATCGCCCGCTTCACGCGGCGTGGCTGCGGCCAGCACAAAAAGCCAGCGCGGCGTAATGACCGCGGTGCCAAATGAATTGTCGCTTGGATTGACCAGATGAACTCTCATCGGATCCTACCTTTCCTCGTGCGGGTATGGTGGCTTCAGAGAGTGTTTTTGCATTCAGACGTGCCGGCCGAGGGGGCTCTCTTCAATCAACTCCCCGTTGGCCTGTGTTCACGCCAGAAAAAAATCCCCTGGACAGTCTTGGTGATCTTACAGGATTCAACCTGCCTTGGATGGTCAATATTGACCACTTTTGCCGTTCTGGCGGCTTTGCTTCGATGAAAAATCGAATGAAGCGGCGCAATACCGGGCAAGCCAGCCACTGGCTCTGCGGACTGTTCGAATCACGGCCATTGAGCTGAGCGGGCGGCCGGCCTCATTCGGTCATTGTGCCGGATGTTCGCGAAAGACGCGCAATGAACGTCCGCCGAGGATGACCTTTTTGCGCGGCCGGATTTTGGCAAAGGGGTTCTTTCCGTTTTCGGTGTCGAGGACCTGAATCCACACTGTGCCGGCGGGAGAGGCGGGCAAAACAAATTCCACGCCTTCGTGTGCGGCATTCACCACAATCAGAAAACTGTCGTCGTAGATCGGGATTCCGTCTTCATTGGTGATCGCAAGTGTTTTGCCATTTAGCATCACGGCCAGGGCGCGATTCCATGAATTGCCCCAGGCTTCGTCGGGAAATTCGTTGCCGTCTGTGTTGTACCAGGCAATATCTTTCAATACAGAGCCGCGGATTACGCGGTCCTGGAAGAATTTGCGGCGGTGCAGGTTGGGGTGGTCAAGGCGAAGATGGATGAGCTTCGAGGTGAACTCGAGCATATGCTGCTGCGCTTCGGTTAGCTCCCAGTTGAGCCAGCTTATCTCGCTGTCCTGGCAGTAGCCGTTGTTGTTGCCGTGCTGGGTGCGCGCAACTTCGTCGCCGCCACAGATCATGGGAACGCCTTGCGAAAGAACGAGCGTGGCGAGGAAGTTGCGCATCTGGCGTTCGCGCATATCGTTGATGGCTGGGTCTTCAGTGGGGCCTTCAGCGCCCATGTTCCATGAGTCGTTGTTGTTGTTGCCGTCGTTGTTGTTTTCGCCGTTGGCTTCGTTGTGCTTCTCGTTGTAGCTCACCAGGTCTGCAAGTGTGAAGCCGTCGTGCGCGGTTACAAAGTTGATGGAGGCGTATGGCTTGCGGCCGTCCATTTCGTAAAGATCTGAAGAGCCGGTGAGACGATACGCAAAGTCCGAGAGCAGGCCGGAGTCGCCTTTCCAAAAGCGGCGAACGGTATCGCGATAGCGGCCATTCCATTCGGCCCACAGAACGGGGAAGTTGCCCACCTGGTAGCCGCCTTCGCCCACGTCCCAGGGCTCGGCGATGAGCTTGACATCGGCGAGGGTGGGGTCCTGATGAATGGTGTCGAAGAAGCTGGAGAGTTTTGATACGGCGTGCAGCTCGCGAGCCAGCGTGCTGGCCAGGTCGAAGCGGAAGCCGTCTACGTGCATCTCGGTAACCCAGTAACGCAGCGAATCCATCACCAGCTTCAGCACCTGGGGATTCATCACGTTCAGTGTGTTGCCGGTGCCGGTGTAGTCCATGTAATGGCGGGGATCGCCACTCACCTGGCGATAGTAAGTAGTGTTGTCGATGCCTTTCATTGAGAGCATGGGGCCCATGCGATTACCTTCGCAGGTGTGGTTGTAAACAACGTCGAGGATGACTTCAATGCCTGCCTTGTGCAGGTCTTTCACCATCTGCTTGAACTCGACGACCTGCTGGCCCATGTCACCGGACGAACTGTAGCGGGACATTGGAGCGAAATAGCTGAGCGTGTTGTAGCCCCAGTAATCGCGCAGTCCGCGATCGACCAGGTGGCCTTCGTCGATGAAGTGGTGAACCGGTAGCAGCTCGACCGCGGTGACGCCGAGTTTTTTCAGGTGCGCAATACTGGCGTCGCACGTGAGTCCGGCGTAGGTGCCGCGCAGATGCTCGGGGACTCCTGGATTGCGGATGGAGAAGCCGCGAACATGGACCTCATAAATAACAGAGTCAGCGAGGGGAATCTCGGGCGGACAGTCGCCATTCCAATCGAAGTTCGGGTCGACGACGACACATTTGGGAACGCCGTACGCGGAGTCCTGCTTGTCTTGCACGAGGTCGTCGCCTGTTTCCAGGGCATAGGGAAAAATGGGGGCTTTCCAGTCGACATCGCCGATTAGGGCTTTGGCGTAGGGGTCGACAAGGAGCTTTCTGTAGTTGAAGCGCAGGCCATTTTCCGGCTCCCACGGCCCTTCAACGCGAAGGCCGTATCGCTGGCCGGCCTTGATGTTGCGAATGAGGCCGTGCCACACAAAGGCGGTGCGCTCGCGAAGAGTCACGCAGTCAGTCTGATTGCCAGCTTCGTCGAAAAAGCAAACAGACACGCTGACGGCGTGCTCAGAGAAGACGGCGAAGTTGGTGCCCTTTGGCGTGGGCATGGCGCCGAGCGGGTATGGCGTACCGGGAAGAAGGGTTCGTTGCATGCGTTTCCTATCTCAGAGTTCTTTGCGGATCGTGCAGGCAGCGCAAACGGCCGCGAACCGTGATGGTTACTCTGATGCAGGAAATTGGCGGTTTACTGTGTTGGGGGCGGAGGGGGGATCGGTAGTTGGTCTTGCCGTTGTCTTTTGGAAAGGGCTCTCCAGCTCATCTAATTCGGCCTTCACGCGTCGTTTACCGGGAAATAATTTGAGGTTAGGAGACGATGCGTCCGAAATGCGTTGGCTGGACGAAGGTGTTTTGGATTCGGGAACCGGTGAGGGAGCCGGTTCAAGATGGCCGTGAATGTCAACCTGGAACCATTGGCCGCCGAGGCACGACGTGTACTCGCCCTGTTTCTCAAGTCGACAGCCGCTACATACGAGTGGGCCGTAGTCCTGATATTTGTCTTTGTAATTGAGGGCGCAAGAGTATTTAACAGGGACGACGATCCGGCCCGAGGGATCAGCATAGCCCCACATCTGGTCATGATTGATGCGGACGAGTCCGTGATGGAAGTCGTCAGGGCCGTTGTCAATCGTGGCGACGTCGCGGATCACTATGCGCCCAGTGTGGTTGATATAGACATGGCCAAAGGACTGGATCGTGAATGGAGAAAGCCCATATCGGTTGAAGGTCGGATGCATCCAATATTTCTTTGGAATGAATAGCGCGTCATTCCGGGCTTGAATCACACAGGCTGGCAAGGTGGTTGTATCGATATCCTCGACTACGCAAGGCGATTCCTGTGGACTGCGAAGGGATTGAGCTGTAGCCGGCGACATCAAGACGCTGAACCAAGCGGCAGCCAGCGGGATGGCTAAACGGCGAGCGAGCGGCATTTTGGCGCCTCGGACTACTCAATTCAATCACAGGGACGCCAAATAGAGACGTCAAAATGAGCATAACGACGGTATCACCGGCTATAAGGAAGTTTGGGAAACGCAACCGCAGATGCTTCGCTGCGCTCAGCATGACAGTGGGTTTGGGTTTGATTGGAGCGGATCGGCGGCTGTCCGGAAACTGGGCGTTTTTAGAGGCGGAAATCTCTAAAGAACAACCGCAGATCCCTCACTGCGTTTCGGGATGACAACTGTTTTTGAGGGCTCAGCGCCAATGACCGCCAAGGCGGAAGGCATGAGTCGAATAACAGCGCCGAAACCCGCACCCATCCAAGCTCCGCAAAATCCACCGCCGTTAAGTCATCAGGGCAATCAACGCCAGCGGAATTGCCGTGCCGGCTATCAGCATGCCCCACACCAGCGTTCGGTTTCGATTAAACTTGAACGCCATATAGATGCCCAGGAATGTCGACGAGGTCAGCCCAACTGCCATCGCCAGAAAGAACCACTTCAAAGCAAGAGTCATCGCGCTCGGTCCCGGTTCGTTCTTCGGGCCGCTGCTTGCGGGCTGCGGGGGCTTAGGCGCCGCAGTAACCGCCGGCGGGGCTTTCTGCTCTACGGCTGGGGGCGACGCGGGCTTATGTTTTTTCTGCAGAACCTGGTCCTTGTGAATCGACGCCAGCTCTTGAATCCATACCGGAGCCTGGTAGACATCGCCGGGATGGCTCTCGTGCAGGCTGAACAACTGCAGCGACCCCGTAAAAGCGAAAAAGATGATGGAGGGAGCAAACAGTGTGCCGAGATAGAGATGCCACTGCCGCGCCAGTTTCAGCCGAGCCGCGCTCTTCGATGGCCCATCCGCTTTTGTTGCCGGGTTTGAAGTTGTAGCTGGGTTCATTTGAATGGGCCCCCTCAAGAGTTGGCTAATCGATCACAAACAGTTACACGACAGTATGGCACGCCGCTACCTGCCTCGAAGTCATCAAACCATTTGAGTGCGAAACTTCGTTCGAGGTTAAACAATGCAGGTTCCGAATCATGTGCAGGAACACATAGAAACTATCGCTAAACACGAGCAGGAGTTTTTGGCGCGAAGATCGCCGGCCGAGCGGCTGGGAGATTTAACCGCGGCCGTCATCGGAAATCTGGGATATGTTGCCGCTCATATCCTGATCTTCGTTTTCTGGATTCTGGTGAATACCTTGCAAGTGGCGGGAATTCCGCATTTTGATCCTATGCCATTTTCGCTTCTCGGAACCGCTGTTGCCATGGAGGCCATTCTGCTGGCCAGCCTTATTCTCATGAGGCAATCACGGCTGGCCCGCCGCGCCGATGAGCGCGAACACCTGGTGCTGCAGATACTGCTGCTGACTGAAAAAGAGGTGACGGCGGTGATAAGCATGAACCAGCAGATTGCGAGCAAGGTTGGGTTATCGGATATGGAAAACAACAAGGAGTTTGAGCAACTTGGGCAGAATACTTCAATCGATGAGGTGGCGCAGGATATACAGCGAAGTTTGTCGGATGAGGCTAAGCAGGAGTAGTTGGTTGCGGAGCGAGGGAGGCTGCGGAAAAGAGCGCGGGTCGGGAGACCCGCGCTACAGCCTATCTGGAGATCGGCGATACAATCGGTTAATTCATCAGCACTGCTTGGCGTTCGTGGAGCGTTGCGCGTATGGCGGCGATTCCTGCTTCGAGATCGGGCAACATCTGCAGGATGGTCTGGCCGTCAAGTCCCGTCACAGTCTTGCGCATCAGTTCGCATTGGCCCACAAGCAGCGAGTCGTAGCGGATCAGATTCGCAAGCGTCGGCGCCTCAAGCCGGTAGCGCTGCGTCATGCGGTCGTTCTCGGGTGCGGGCAGTTGATGGATTGATTGCTCAAGCCCGGTGAGCGCGCCATGCAGCCGCTCCAGTTTCTGCGCTGAAGCAACGGCCGCGGCATCGGGAAACGGTTTGGCGCGTGAAGGCGCGGGCAGAAACTCGCGACGGTAATCGCTCTCGGCCGCAGACACCGCTGTGGCGGCTCCGCCCAAAAGCCATGAGGCTTTTGAGCGGACCATCTGATCGTCGGCGCGTAGCTTGTTTTCAACTTTGTAGAAGTTGTAGCCCCAGCCGTAAAACAGGTTGATGGCGATTTGCTCGAGCGTATCGGCCGCGTAAAAAAGTTCTCCCGCCACTATTTGCCTCCGCCTGGTCCCGGCAATCCTGTTTCAGCGCCCACTGGATAGAAGCCTGTTTGCGGACCGCCGATGTTGAACGGAACGCCCGCCGCTGCGTTGGGCGCTGACACCAGTCCCTTGTCTGCCATTTTAAGCGCGAGATAGTAGCGCACCGCCTCGATTGGAGAAAGGCCGATGGCCTGCAGCGAGATGAGCTCGCGCATGCGCTCGTCTTTGGGCATGATGAGCACTTTGAGGTCGTTGAGTGTGACGCCGTAAGTCTTCAGGAATTCAGCAAGATGGTTTTTCACGAGCTCGCGCACTTCCTGAATGTGCTCGTTGATGTCTTCCATCTTGGTGACCTGAACAATCTGGTTGATGGATTGTTCGATGGCCGGGCCGGCATAGTCGGCGATTTCTTTGGTGTCGATGATGTGGCCGTTGAAAGGCAGGTGAGTGATGAGGTCGAGCGCTGCTTCTTTAGTGTCGACGTGGATGTAGTAGTCAACCTGGTAGGCCATCTCAGCCATCTCTTCGCTGGTGGCAATTCCCTCGCTGCGCACCAGCAGTTTTGAGCGGTTGATGTAGATGACCTCGTAGACCCACGGCGAGTTGCCGCCGAAGAAGCCCTGCGCAATGGAGCCGATCAGCGGCTTGTCAGGCGTGGTGAGCGCGTACTGGCCGGTCTCGTAGACGTTCAAGACCGCGCCGCGCGATTTGAGGATGCAGAAATGATTGCTTTCAACGGTGAGCAGCGAACCGGAGACGATGCTTTCATCCGCGATTTTGACGGCCAGAATTTTGGTGCCGAGAATGTCGGTGCCGTCGCTGGTGAGCGAGGTTATAACTTGCCGCGTTAGAGCCATGTGCTTTCCCTCCCGCATGAAGTGCGTTCGCGACCAAGGATACCTGAGCGGCCGCGTTGCGCCAAGAAAAAGAGGCGTGCTGGAGCGAAGAATTTCGCGGGCGGGTGAGATGGCTCACCGGGTTTGTGAATGGGATGTGAATTAGTCAAGCAGGAACGGTTCCCAGCAACACAGGCAGGTAGGGACTCTCGATCCTTTTGACTTGCTGGAACCCGACCTGCTGCATGAGACTCATCATTTTTGCAGTAGAGATGGCGTAGTAGCGCGAGTGCATTGTTTTGGTGGTCACATGTTTCGATTGAAGGTCTTCTTCGACGTAGTACACGGTAAGGTCGTAGAAGTCGCCATCGAAGTCCCATATTTGAAAAATGACGTACCGTTTGTCGCCTTCAACTCGAACGCCATAAGGTTTCAAGATATTCTTCCCGCGTTTCTCATTTTCGTAGTCGCGGATTGTGATGAGGCATCCACCACCGAGGCGCGCGCAATCAAACATCTGCTTCAAAGCAGCGGCAATGCTTTCATCCGTAAGAAGGTGGGGCACTGCGTTGTCGCAAGAGATGACAAGATCGAAACCGCTTCCGTGGTGCGAGCGCGCTGAAAGCATGTCGCAGACGGAAAACGAAATATCGTGCCCTCTTTTTTGGGATTCCAATCTGGCCCGGTCGATTGCTCCGGCTGACAGGTCCGATGCTGTTACTCGATAGCCATTTGAAGCGAGCGCAATTGACTGGGTGCCAATGCCACAGGAGACATCGAGAACAGTGGAAGCATTTGGCCAATTGTCGCGAATGATTGAAGTAAGATTGCGGCCTTGCCGGACCATGCCCGCATTCCAGTCCTCAAAGAGGAGGTGATAGAGCGGCGCGAGGTCATCGTAGAAATCCTGCATTGCTCACAACGATAACATTGAGCGAGGCAGGTTACGCCACGTATACGGGCTCTTCAACCTTCGCGTGCTCTAACAAAGCTTGGGGGTAATACGCGTTGCGGTTGTACTGCTTCACCATGCGATTGGTGTTGAAGTAGGAGCCGTTGAAGGCCAGCGTGGTGCGCATGAGGCGCGCCCACTTTTCAGGTGCGTCAAGATACAGCGGAACGATGGCAGACTCGAGCTTGTGGTAGAGCGACTCGGCTTCTTGATTGTCGTCGGCGCCGTCTTCAATCGCCCATCCGGTTATGCCTTCGATCCATCCTTCGATCCACCAGCCATCGAGAATCGACAGGCTGGGCACGCCGTTGAGCGCGGCTTTCATGCCGCTGGTGCCTGATGCTTCGTAGGGCCGGCGCGGTGTGTTTACCCACACGTCAACGCCCGCGGTGAGCTTGGCGCCCAGGCCCCAATCGTAATTTTCAAGATAAAGAATGCGAAGCGAATCGTTGGAGAGACGCGCGGCCTCTTCAACTACTTGCTGGATGATGGCCTTGCCCGGCCCATCGTGCGGGTGAGCCTTGCCTGCAAACAGAATCTGCAAGCCGCCGGCGGCCTTGGCGATAGCCGCAAGCCGCTCAGTATCAGTGAACATGAGCGATGCGCGTTTGTAAGTAGCGGCGCGCCGCGCAAAGCCGAGAGTGAGCACCTTGGGGTTGAGCACCATGCCAGTGCGCGAGCCCACTTCAGCCAGCAACTCTTCTTTGGCGCTGGCGTGAGCCGCAAGAATTTTTGCCTCAGGCAGGTCGATGGCGTTGCGCAGGTAAAGATTGTCGCGCTGCCAGGCGGGAATGTGCTCGTCGAGCATCTGCTGCACCGGCTCTGAAATCCAGGTGGGCGCATGCACGCCGTTGGTAATGGTATCGATGGCGTAGTTGGGGAACATGGGCCGTGAAACTTTGCCGTGCTGCATGGCTACTGCATTGGCGTAGCGCGAAAAGCGCAAGGCCAGCAAAGTCATGTTGAACATGCCGTCGCGGAAACAACCCAGTTGCTGCAGCCGGGAGGTGCGTTCGGCGCCGAGAATGCGAATGGATTGCTCGGTTGAAAAACGATCGTGACCGGCGGGCACCGGTGTGTGCGTGGTGAAAACGCATTGCCGGCGGACGTGTTCAATATCAGTCTCAGTTGCCGCGCGCAATGGGCCGCCGCAAAGCTGCCGCTCAAGCAGGGCAAGCGTCAGCAGCGAGGCGTGGCCTTCGTTCATGTGGTAGACGTTTACACGCATTCCCAGCGCATTGGCCATACGGACGCCGCCCATGCCCAGCACAATCTCCTGCTGCATGCGGTAGTTTTCGTCGCCGCCGTAAAGGTTGTCGGTCAGGCCGCGATCCCAGCCCGTGTTCAATTCAAGATCGGTATCGAGCAGGTAGACGGGAACAATGTGCCCGAAGCGGCCCTGTATGTCGTAGCGCCAGGAACGAACGGTAACAATGCGGTCTTCAATCAGCACCGTAACGCGGGCGGGCTCTTCCACGCAGAATTCCGCGGGGTTCCAGGGCTGCACCGTTTCGGTCTGCACGCCGTCTTGCGCGAGATGCTGCTGGAAGTATCCCTTGCGGTGCAACAGGGTGAATGCAGCCAAGGGGATACCCATATCGGCAGCGGAGCGCAGAGTGTCGCCGGCCAGCATACCCAGGCCACCCGAGTAGGTGGGCATCGCCGGGTTGATGGCGATTTCCATTGAGAAGTAAGCTACGTGACCCGCGTTGGGGAAAATTTCGTAAGAGGACGGTTTTTGTGACATCGGTTGCATAGTTTATGACTCTCCGCCGCGTGCGGGACCCGGCCGTTTTCTGTGTTGCCAAAGGAACGGAGTGAAAACTATCCGGTCCTCCCAGTCCCTCATCGGAGGAAACACCAAACAAGTTTAACAAGTAGCGCAGGCGATTTGTCCCTTGCTCTTAAGTGCTATGGAATACGATTTCCTGCGGATGCAGATTATCCGCCTGCATCTTCCGATTGAGGAAAATTCCGCCTGCCAAAACTTTTTTTCTATTGATGTCATTAATCGAGCCGGTGAGCACCATCTGACGCGTGGCAGATGTGTATCTGGGGTTCGATGCCGATTTTTGCGGTATAGCGGTCCGCTAACGCCTTTGCGAATTCGGCGGAATTAACTTGTTCGACCAGGTTTACAGTGCAACCGCCGAAGCCGCCGCCTGTTAACCGCGCACCAATCAGGCCGGGCAAATCCTGCGCAAGTTCCACCATCGCATCCGCTTCGGGGCAACTGGCTTCAAAGTCCTGGCTGTAGCTGCGGTGCGCCTCGGCCATAAGGCGGCCAAGCTCTTTGAGATTGCCGCTAAGCAGCGCGTCGGCTGCGGCCACGGTACGCAGGTTCTCGCTGATGATGTGTTTGGCGCGGAGAAATGATTTTGGCTGCATTTCGTGGCCCCACTTTTCAAGATCTTCAAGCGTGCAGTCGCGCAGAAAGGTCACGCCTGGGCGGTGGCTGGCGATGATGGCGCAAGCTGCTTCAGCCTCGCCACGACGGGTCTTATAATCGCCGCCGGCTATTGAATGCTTCACCATTGTGTTGGCAATTACCAGCGCAACGTTTGCCGGGATGGGAGCGAGTTTGTAGCTCAGGTCGCGGCAATCGAGCAGGATGGCATGGTTCTCTTTGCCGTTGACGCTGATGAATTGATCCATGATGCCGCAGCTTGCGCCGACGAATTCATTTTCGGCTCGCTGGCAGAGGCGAGCGAGTGCGGGACCCGGGTAGGAAACGCCGACTAGAGACAGAACCGCAAGCACCGTGGCCACTTCAAGGGCTGCAGAACTCGAAAGTCCCGAGCCCAGGGGAACATCGCCCCAGAGACTCATGCTGAAGGCGGGAATCGTGTGGCCTTCGCCGGTGAGAATCTTCACGACGCCGATGGGATAGTCGCTCCAGCGATGGCTGGCCGAGGCTGGCAGATTGCCGGCATCGAAAACCGCTTCTTCACTGAAGTTCTCAGCGTAGATAACGATTTTGCCGTCGTCGCGCGGAGAGATGGCGGCCAGCGTGGCGAAATTGATGGCCGCCGGCATCACGAATCCTTCGGCGTAATCAGTATGTTCGCCGATGAGGTTTACGCGGCCAGGGGCAACAAAAAGAGTGGGTTCCGCATTGAAGCGGGCTCTATGAATCGAGCGAAGGATTGCGGGATCGTGCATGGAGTCTGTTCCCTCAAAGAAAGCCCCGGATTCAGGCCGGGCTCGGCCAGATCGGGATAATTTGGGCTTCGGGTACAGTAAGTGTGATTGGCAACGTTTACTTTCGTGGCCCTCGAAGCCCCTACCAATATTACTCTTGTGCCGCCTCGCTCAGGCGGTCCCAGATTCGGCTAAGCCACGCTTCGTGTTCTGGTTTCATCAATACCGAGCGCAGGCAGGTAATGGTGCCGGGGGCGCCTTTGAGATGCTGTTGGGTTTCAAACCAGAAACTGGGTAATTTCACCAGGGCCAGGTGCAGATCGCGGGCGGCGCAGGAATCGAATATGTTTTGCGCCCGTTGCGACGCTTCCTGCAGGTTTCCGGCTTTGACCGCCCAAACTACGATGTCCAGCTCCGGCGGACCCGCGGCGAGGGGCTGGAAGCGGGTGTCGTTGCGCAGGCGGCGGTCGAGTTCCTGGGCCGCGCGGCGCCCGGAGGCAAGTCCGCGAGCGAACTCGCCTACCGGAGTGAGGGGCAATAACTGCTGCGTAGCCCACAGGGCCACGGCGGCGGCACCGGCGCGGGAGCACTCAAGGCTGATCTCGCCGAGATGTAACTCTTTTGAAGTGAAGTAGGTATACGGCGAATCGTGTTTGTAGAACCGGCCCACCGTCGGGTCGCGGAACAAGATGCAACCGCAACCGTAGGGCTGCAACCCGTGCTTGTGAGGGTCGATGACGATGGAATCGGCGTGCTCGATTGCCGCGAAGGCGCGCCGGGCCGGCTCGTCAAGATTCTCGGGAATCAGCCGGAAATAGCCCCCGTATGCTCCGTCGACGTGGACGCGGAAATTGTACTTATCGCGGAGAGCCAGAATCTGGTCGAGCGGATCGACTGCGCCGATGGCCGTTGTGCCGAGCGTGGCCACGACGGTGCCCACATCTCCTTTGCGCAGTTCGGTTTCGAGCGATTCGAGACTCATGCGACCGCGGTTGTCGGTTGCGACCGGGACAAAGTCCAGCTTGAGCACTGCTGAGATTCGGCTGTGCGTGTAGTGGGCCTGATCGGAGGCGAGAATGCGCTTGCCTGGCGCGAGCTGCCCGGCCATCCATAAGGCTTCAAGGTTGGCGAAGGTGCCGCTCGAGGTCAGGTGGCCTAGGAATTCATTCCAACCGAACATGGCGGCGATCTCTCGCACCGCTTCGACTTCCATGGCGGAGCTTGCGCGGCCGCCATCGAGGGCGTGGTTGTTGGGGTTGATCTTCATGGCCAGGGCGTAGGCGGCGCGCGCCACCGGATGCGGCGGCTTGAGCATTTGGCCGGCGTACAGCGGATGAAAGTAGGGGAAATTGTCGCCCAGGCGTCGGGCGGTGGCGTCAAGGACCCTGGCAACTGCCGGTTCGTCGAGGGCGGGTTCGGCCGCCGGAAGGTTGGCAAACTCATCTTCGAGGGCCGAAAAGGCATTCTCAAGCAAGCGCGGAATGGGATCGTTGGCCATGACGACCTCTCACCTTAACACAGCGCGGGGAGGCTGCACTAAGTCCCAAAATGAGACGCATTTCATGCAAATAAGGGGGTTGCGGCCCGCCTGACTGTGAATACATGCGGAACCCGTGCGGAATTCGTGCAGGAATTTTGACAGAGATGATACACTCTACCCAGCGTTAGAACCGAACCGGGCGTGAGCAGCACTCGCCCAACCAAGCAAGATTCTGCCAGTGGTCGCTCCGATTCCTCCAGCGCAATTCAAATCCAGGAAATACGAACAAGATGGAACAAGGTACTGTGAAGTGGTTCAATGATGCGAAGGGCTTTGGCTTTATCTCGCGTCAGAACGGCGAAGACGTATTCGTGCATTACTCTGCGATCAACTCAAGTGGATTCAAGAGCCTGCAAGAAGGTCAAGCCGTGCAATTCAACGTTGTGAAGGGTCCCAAGGGCTGGCAAGCGGCAGACGTTCAACCGCTTTAATCCCGTGGCGGCCGGATTCCGGCAGAGTCCAATAAAAACGCGAACGATTCAACACGAGGGCCGGGACACAATCCCGGCCTTTGTGGCATCTGGTGCGCGGATGCTTCAAAGGCTCAAGGAAACACGCAGGTTAATTACCGCGTGCTTGAGTTTTGGGGCAAGCTGACCAGATATTGCGTTCGAGCAGCTTTCCTTGATTGCGCAGGCTGCACCAAACGCCCGGCTTCGGCGAAAGTGCTATCGCTGCCGGCACGATTTGTCGCGCCCATATACCCTTCCGGCACTCCGAGTCCTCTGGTAAGCCCAGATACCGGGAAAATCCGCCCTGCCCCCGATCAAACAGAAGCGTTATTTCTTAAAACCATGGTGAGCGGCTATTCTTTACCCGTCACTGCTCTCAAAACACATGCCTCCTTTTGTTTCCGCACCCGACCCTGCGAACATTTCATCCGGTTCACCTCAATCAGGTTCCGCTCCGGCGCCTGGCTCCGAATCCGGCGCTGGAAGGGCAATCATTGTTGGGGCAGGACCGGCTGGCTTGACCGCGGCTATCGAACTGCTTCGCCACACCGGAGTGAAGCCGGTGGTTCTGGAGGCTAGCCACGAGATCGGAGGCATCTCTCGCACGGTTCGCTACAAGGGCAACCGCATGGACATCGGCGGGCACCGCTTCTTCTCAAAATCGAACCGCGTGATGAATTGGTGGCTTGAGATGATGCCGGTGGCTGCCGGCGGTGGGGCGGGTGCTTCAGAAAAAGGTGTGCTGCAATACCAGGGCAAGCAGCGCGACGTTCCCGAATCGGAGCTGCCTCGCCACGCTGAGACCGAAGATCTGGTGATGCTGGTGCGCCAGCGCAAGAGCCGCATCTATTTTCTGCGCCGGTTTTTCGACTATCCGATCAAAATGAGCGCGGACACCTTCCGCAACCTTGGACTGGTGCGCACGATGCACTGCGGCTTCAGTTATCTGAAGACGGCGATCTTGCCGAAGCGCGAAGAAAAGACGCTTGAGGACTTTATCATCAACCGCTTTGGGCGGGAACTCTACCTTACGTTTTTCAAGTCATACACCGAAAAGGTGTGGGGCGTGCCATGCGACCAGATCAGCGCGGAGTGGGGCGCGCAGCGCATCAAGGGGCTCTCGCTTAAGGGTGTGGTCACTCATTTTCTCAAGAAGACTTTCGTACCGAAACCGGCTGGTGACCTGGCGCAGAAGCAGACTGAAACCTCGCTGATTGAGCGGTTTTTATATCCAAAGTTTGGACCGGGTCAGCTTTGGGAACACGCAGCGGAATTGGTGAAGACCGGTGGCGGCGAAATACACATGGGGATTCGCGTGGAGCGCATTGTTGTGGAAGGTAACCGCGTGATTGCAGTTGAAAGTATGAACGATGCGGGCGAGCGCGTGCGGTTTGCAGGTGAATATTTCTTTTCGACCATGCCGGTGCGCGACCTGGTGCGGGCCATCGCGGCGGTTAATGGCCAGGTGGTTCCCGCTGAAGTGAATGAAGTATCTGAAGGCCTGATGTACCGCGACTTTATTACCGTGGGCCTGCTGGCGCGCAAGCTGGCCGTGAAAGAGACCGACGGCGCCAGGCTGAAAGACAACTGGATCTATATTCAGGAGCCGGATGTAACCGTGGGCCGGCTGCAGATTTTTAACAACTGGAGCCCGTACCTGGTGCAGGACGAAGAAAAAACGTGGATCGGGCTGGAGTACTTTTGCAACGACACCGATCCGTTGTGGAAGCTGTCGGATGATGAGATGAAACGCTATGCCATCGACGAGATTGCCAGGATCGGCATTCTGAAGGCCGAAGACGTTGAGGATGCGCACGTGGTGCGCGTGCCAAAAACCTATCCCGCATACTTTGGAAGCTACGACCGGTTCGACGTGATTCGCGATTATGTCGACGGCTTTGAGAACCTGTTCCTGGTGGGCCGCAACGGCATGCACAAATACAACAACCAGGATCACTCAATGTTGACCGCGATGACGGCCGTTGAGAATATTGCCGGGGGCGTAAAAACCAAAGACAATCTCTGGGCCATCAACACCGAAATGGAATACCACGAAGAAAAAGCGGAAGAGACAGCCAATAGTAAGTAGCCAGTGGCCCGTGGCGGGATTCATTATGCGATACCGCATTGAGCTAATTCTCTCGTTTCTGGTGATCGCATGGCTGATGGCAGTTTACTTCAGCGTGTCTTTCAGCCTGGACAGCCCGGCGCTGCACCGCGAGCTGCTGTATTAGGAACCTAGGCTGATGGTTCCGCTGTGTATTTGCATCGCGCTGATGGTGTAAGAAAGATTGGCACGAAGATCAGTTCAGCCGCCAGAAACCCGCATTCAGTATGGTTGCAAAGGTAACCCACGCCCAGTAGGGCAACATGAGACAGGCGGCGGCGGGGGAGACTCGCGTGAAGGCAAGCGTGGTTGCGCCAATGGCCGCCCAGAGGACGGCAACCTCGCCGAGCGCGGGGCCGATGGCGTGGCTGCGAAAAAAGATCCACGACCATGCGAGATTGAGCGCCAATTGCACCAGAAACAGGCTCAGCGCCAAGGTCCGGATTGTGGAGGGCGCCTGGGTCCAGGTCTGCCAGGCCGCGATCGCCATGAGCGCGTATAGGAGGGTCCACATCGGCGCAAAGACCCAGTTGGGCGGGGCGAAGGAGGGCCGAACCAGGGTTCGATACCAACCCGGAATCTCCCTGGCCGTCCACCTGCCGCCGAGGGCCGCCACGCCGAAACATAACGCCAGCCAAAACAACAACCCTGCCCATCGCATACGTACACTTCCTGATTGCGAAGCCCTTTAATACGAGTTTATCGAGCTTTCTTAGAGATGACACGACGCTTGTTGATGATGTGGAAGACGGGCTTGTGCTTCTCTCGTGCGATAAACAGGAATGATGGCGGACGGTTGAAGCGCACTAATCTTTTGAGGCCGACTTGCCTTACGCAGCCGTGGACAGAATAGTTGACTTATCGCGCGTTATATCCTTAGAAGTAACGGAAATACAAGGAAAATGTTTCTGTAACGATTGGGACAGCAGAGAAAAATTATGAGCACGCAAAACATTGCCGTACATCTTCCTGACGGGTCAATTAAAGAAGTACCGCAGGGCACAACACCTCTTGAGATTGCTAACGGGATTTCGCCACGGCTGGCTGCGGCGAGCGTGGTGGCGCGCCTCACTCCGGTGAATGGCGCAACGAATGCGTCGTCAGGCGTCGCGGAAGAGGGCCAGACTGAGGCCGGCATGTACGCCGCGCAGGATGCGGCCTCGCCACGCCTGGTGGACCTGAGCACACCGCTGATGGAAGACACGAAGCTGGAGCTGGTGACCGAGCGGGACCCTGAGGCGTTGAAGGTGGTACGTCACTCGGCTGCGCATGTGCTGGCGACGGCTGTGTTGGAGCTGTTCCCAGGGACCAAGCTGGGACATGGGCCGGCGACCGATTCCGGCTTCTTCTACGACTTCTATCGCGAGAAGCCGTTCACACCTGAAGACCTGGCCGCGATCGAAAAGAAGATGGCCGAGGTGGTTGGACGCGACGAGAAATTTGTGCGGGAGTACGAGCCGCGTGAAGAGGCGCTGGCGGAATTTGAGCGTGATGGCGACTTTATGAAAACCCACTTCGTGACCAAGTTCACTGAGCCGGGCTCTGAAGTGAGCTTCTATCGCAACGGCAAGTTTGTGGACTTTTGCCGTGGCCCACATGTGCCTTCGACCGGGCGGGTGAAGGCTGTCCACGTGATGAGCATATCGGGCGCGTACTGGCTGGGCAATGAAAAGAATCCGCAGTTGCAGCGGATCTACGGAACGGCGTTCTTCTCAAAGAAGGATCTGGACGAGTATCTGGAACGGATCGAAGATGCCAAGCGCCGCGATCATCGCCGCCTGGGTAAAGAGCTGGAGTTGTTTACCGTAAGCGAAGATGTGGGTGCCGGACTGCCGCTGTGGCTGCCGAAAGGCGCTACGATTCGCAGGCTGCTTGAGGACTACATCCTCGAACTGGAGCGGCGCAAAGGATATCAGCATGTTCATACGCCCGATTTGGCCAAGGTCGATCTTTACGTGCGGTCCGGCCACTGGGCGCACTACCAGGACAGCATGTTTCCGCCGATGCAACTCGAAAATGAACAGATGGTTCTGCGGCCCATGAACTGCCCGCATCACATCCTTATTTACGAATCGAAGATGCGCAGCTATCGCGATTTGCCGGTGCGGCTTGCCGAACTGGGCACCATGTATCGGTATGAGTTGTCGGGGGCACTGAGCGGGCTGAGCCGGGTACGCTGCATGACGCTCAACGACGCACACATTTTCTGCACTCCCGACCAGATAAAAGAAGAGTTCTCAAGTGTGATGAAGCTGGTGGAGCAGGCGTACCGCGATCTTGGCATCACGAAATACAGTTACCGGTTGTCGCTTCGCGACCCTGCCAACAAGGAAAAATATGTTGATAACGACGCCATGTGGGAGTTGGGCGAAAACGTTCTTCGCGAGGCCATGAACGGTCTGGGGTTGAAATACAAAGAGGCCAAGGGCGAGGCCGCGTTCTACGGGCCGAAGGTCGACATCCAACTTGCCGACGTGATGGGCCACGAAGAGACTTACTCGACGATCCAGGTGGATTTTCATTTGCCCAATCAATTCGGATTGGAATACACGGGCGCCGATGGTCAGCCTCATCGGCCGGTGATGATTCATCGCGGCGTGATCAGTACGATGGAGCGAATGACCTCGTATCTGATTGAGTTGTATGCAGGGGCATTCCCGCTGTGGCTTGCGCCAATACAGATGGGTCTGGTACCGATCAGCGAGAAGCACGCAGCATACGCGGCCAAGGTGGAAGCGGCGCTGAATGATGCGGGCTTCCGAATCGAAACTGATTCGCGCAACGAAAAGATGAACGCCAAGATCCGCGACTTTGCCCTGCAGAAGACGCCGTACATTCTTGTCTTTGGCGACAAGGAAGAGGCTGCAGGCCAGGTGAACGTGCGCACCCGCGGCACGCAGCAGCAGGCCTCGCTGACGCTGGACGAGTTTATTGCCAAGGCGAAGGGGCTGGTGGAAAGCAAGGCGACAGGGCTATAGCGAGCCGCTTACGCATGATGGACGGTTCTGGTATCGTTCCAGATACCGAGAGAACCGACCCATGCGGCGCGACCTGACGGAACCTCTGCGCTTCTTCGTTCATCCCCGATCACGCATGGTGCGGATGGCCGCCCCAGTCGTTGCACTGACGTTGTGCCTGTGCACGATGGCTCAGGACAAAGCAGCGGCTCCTGCGCAAGCAGGGACTTCGCCCATCACGACTGCAACCACCACCAAACCTTCAGATCAATCAAAAGAAGCGGTCGTTTTCGACAAGCTATACACAAAGATTCGCCAGGAAAGCGATGGCACCGGGACTCGCCAGACCACTGCGCGCATTCGTGTGCTGGCCGACGCGGGCGTGAAGCAATTGGCCGTGCTCACTTTCACTTACACGGCTTCGAACCAGCAGATCGATATCAGCTACGTTCGCGTCATCAAACCCGATGGCACGGTTGTGACAACACCCGATTACAACGTGCAAGACTTGCCAGCCGATGTTACGCGCGAAGCGCCGATGTACTCTGACATTCACCAGAGACATGTGGCTGTGCGCGGACTGGGTGTTGGCGACACGCTCGAGTACCAGTGGATGTTGCGCACTACCAAGCCTGACGTGCCGGGCGAATTCTGGCTGGAGTACTCGTTTGAGAAAGACCTGATTGTTCTCGATGAACAGCTTGATCTGGATATACCTGCGGACAAGCAAGTGACGGTTGCATGCGCGGATATTCAGCCAGCGACTACAACCGCGGACGGTCGCAAGCTTTATCACTGGTCGAGCTCGAACCTGGCCCGGCCCGACCCTGACGCTCCACCCAAGTCAGTAAAGAAGTTGAAGCCGTCGGTGCAGGTGACCACCTTCAAGAGTTGGGAGGAAGTGGGAGCCTGGTACGATTCACTGCAAAAGGATGCCGTGGTTGTTACGCCGGCCATTCAGGCGCGCGCAGCACTGCTTACCAAAGGCCTTACATCCGACGACGACAAGATTCGCGTGATTTTTAACGACGTGGCCATGATGATCCACTACGTTGCCCTCGATTTCGGCATTGGCCGCTATCAACCACACACCGCCGACGATGTGCTTGCAAACGAGTATGGCGATTGCCAAGACAAGCACACGCTGCTGGCGGCGTTGCTGAAGGCAGCGGGAATCGAAGCGTGGCCGGTGCTTATCTCGAGCAGCCGCGAGCTGGATGCTGATGTGCCTTCGCCCGCGCAGTTCGATCACGTGATTACGCTGGTGAAGCTCAAGGACAATACTCTGTGGATGGATTCAACTGAGGAGGTTGCGCCCGTCGGTGTTATTTTGTCCGCGCTGCGCGACAAGCAGGCGCTAGCCATTCCCGTGGGAAAAGCTGCTTACCTTGAACGCACACCAGCCAACCTGCCTTATTTGCAGTCATCGCATTTTGAGATAAACGGAACCGTCTCTGACCAGGGAGCTTTTACGGCGCAGATTGCCCAGAGCTATCACGGCGACGCGGAATTGGTGCTGCGCTACGCCTTCCGCGGCGTGCCGCAGTCGCAATGGAAGCAATTCATGCAGAATTTCTCGAATGCCACGGGCTTTGGCGGCGAAGTGTCGAACGTGGTGGTGTCCTCGGTGGAGCAGACGGCCCAGCCGTTCCAGTTCTCGTATGACTACAAGCGCGAGAAGCTTGCTGAGTGGGACAACCGGCGATTGTCGCCGCCGCTGCCGCCGGTTGGCGTTGAGCTTGTGCCGGGCGTAAAGCAGGTGAAGCCGGCCGACGATGTTGACCTTGGTTCGCCTGGAGACCTGGTCTACAAGTCGACAATTCAGTTTCCCACGGGCTGGATTCTGGTACCTGCTCAGTCAGCGGATATTGTGGACGACTGGGCTGAGTACCACGCGAAATACGAATTCAGCGATGGCGTCTTTACCGCTGAGAGACGTCTTGTGATCAAGAAGAACAAGGTTCCGCTCAGCGACTGGGACAAGTATCTCGATTTCCGGCGTGGGGTTTATGCCGACGAAGAGCGCACCGAACCGATTCTTCATGCGGGGCGCACTGATCCCGGCTCATCAAGCACGGTGGTAGAGTTTGGGACCACCGCACTGCAGCAGGAGATCATCCAGGACGTTCTTCCGTTGCGCGACTTGGCGAACGTGCTGATGTCTTCGGAACCGCAGACTCAGGAGAAGCTCGCCAAGACTGCGACCGATTCGCAGGATTTGGTCGATTCGATTGAGGCGCGTTCGGCCACTCTACCTCCCGAAGATCCGCAGTCGCTTTACTGGGCTAACACGCTGGCCACAGGCTGGTGCGTCAGGGGATGGTCGGCGTTGGCAGTGAACGATTTGCCGACCGCGGAGAGCTATCTGCGCGCGGCATGGAACCTTAACGAAGACTCTGCGAGCGGCTATCTGCTGGGCCGGGTGCTCGAAATAAAACAAGAGCGAGTTGCCGCGGCGCGTCAATATGAATTGGCGTACGTCAACTCCGGGAACGGCTTCTTTTGCAGCTTTCCACCCCAGGGCGCCGACCTCAGGAAGCGCATTCAGGACGCCTACAAACACGTGACCGGCAGAGAGCTGACGGCGACGCCGCTCAATCACGGTTCGTACGTTGGCAGCCTTCAGGCCGAACTCGATAAGTCGATTGAGATTCACCAGATTGTGCACACCACGAAGCTGACCGGCGAGGGGCTTTATGTGGTGGATTATGACCCAAACAAGCCGGGCAAGGTGAAGTTCCTGAGCGGTGACAAGGGGTTCGAGGTGCTCGCTTCAGTTCTGCAGGCACACGGATTCACGGCGTTGTTTCCCAAAGGCTCAAAAGCAAAACTGCTGCGCGAGGTGCGGATCATCTGCTCGCCATGGTCGGGCTGCGATGCGTATCTCATTCAGCCAGGATCGATTCGAATGCCGAGCGGCGTGATTCATCTTAATCCAACAAAGATTCCACAGCCGAACGGATCAAAGACTGTCGAGATCAAAGAGCTTCCGGTGCAGCGGCAGTAGATATGTAATGCAGTTTCGGCGTTACGCGTTGATGGCCATGCCTTCTACTGCGCCGTACGCATCGAGTAGCGACTCGCTGAGCGTTGGGTGGGCGTGGATGGTGAACATCAGCTCGTCGACGGTGCCTTCCAGCGTCATTACGGCGACGGCTTCGGCGATGAGTTCCGTCGCCTGCGGGCCGATGATGTGCACGCCGAGAATTTCGCCGTATTTTGCATCGGCCACGATCTTTACGAATCCGTCGTGCGAGCCGACGAGGGTGGCCTTGGAGTTGCCCGCGAAGGGGAACTTGCCAATCTTGAGCTCATGTCCTTTTTCTTTGGCTTGCGCCTCGGTGAGGCCGGCGCTGCCGATCTGCGGCTCAGTGTAGGTGCAATTTGGAATGCGGTCGCGTCGGACAGGGCGGAAGTAGCGGCCGGCGATTTTTGCCATGGCAACCATGCCGCTCATTGCGCCTACATGGGCGAGTTGCGGCAGGCCGGCGACGATGTCGCCAATGGCGTAGATGCCTGGCTCGGCGGTCTGCTGCGTATCGTCGACCTTCACAAAGCCGCGGTCTAGTTCGATGTGGGTTTTGTCGATGCCAGCGTCGACAGTTTGCGGGGCGCGGCCTACGGCTACAAGAACCTTGTCGGCTTCCTTCTCCTGAGTCTTGCCGTTTGAAGCGGTCCAGGTGACTTTCACGCCCTTTTCGGTGAGTTCAACTTTCTCGACTTTTGCTCCCACGTTCACATCGATGCCACGCTTGCGGAAGACGCGCGACAGTTCTTTCGAAATCTCCTCGTCTTCAACGGGGACCATGCGCGGTAGAAATTCAACCAGGGTGACTTCTGCGCCGAAGCTGCGAAAGATTGAGGCGAACTCCACGCCCACAGCGCCTGCGCCGATGATGATGAGCGTTTTGGGTGGCTCGGGGAGCGAGAGAATTTCAATGTTGGTGAGGATGCGGTCGCCGGCGGTGAGGCCGGGCAAGAGCTTGGCCTGGGAGCCGGTGGCGAGGAGGATGTTTTTTGCCTTGACCTGGGACTTTGCGCCGGCCGTGTCTACGTCGATGGTGTGGATGCCATTGACTGCGGCGCCGGTGAGACGGCCGTAGCCGGGGATGACGGCGATCTTGTGCTTCTTCATCAGGAACTCGAGGCCCTTGACGTGGCGGGTGATGATGGCGTTCTTGCGCGTCTGCACGGCGGCCCAGTCGAGCGAGCGTGCGTCGACATTGGCGATGCCGAATTCGGCTGCGTCTTTCAGGTAGTCCCACAGCTCGGCATTGAAGAGCAGGGCCTTGGTGGGAATGCAGCCGACGTGCAGGCAGGTGCCGCCCAGGCTGGGGCTGGCATCGATAAGCGCAACCTTGAGGCCGTACTCGGCGCCGCGAATGGCGGCCGTGTAGCCGGCGGGGCCTCCGCCGATTACTGCTACGTCGTAGATGGTGTCGGAATTTGGGTCAGGCACAAGTGCTCCGTTCCGGGCGTCTTCCCTCAGGGGCTAAAGCCCCGGTCATTTTAAAGGCATGTTCGGCACGACTAAAGTCGTGCCCTGACACTTCATGCCTGTCGATTGAGCTTCTCCGCGGCAAGTTAAGCCGTTCAAGGCATCGCCCCTACGGGGCTGGCGTTTAAATTCACCCACTACCCCACGCTGAAGCGCGGGGCTAACATCCATTGCGCCTACGGCGCGCCGGGCAACGTCAGAGAGGGACCGTCGTGACCTGGCCCAATCCTGACCGGCGCCTCGGCAGCCGCTTGCGTTTCAGATTTAGTTTAAATGGCGGGCTGCAGTGGATTGAGTTGGCTTGCCACCAGTTCTGATGTCGCGCGGAGGGTTTCGGATTCGTCGCCGAAGCGCTCGATCCAGTGCACGTCTGGCTCGCGACGGAACCAGGTTAACTGGCGCTTGGCGTAGTTGCGGTGGCCCTGCTGCGCAGCGGCTACTGCTTGGGGTAGATCGGTTTCGCCGCGGATGACTTGCTGAACTTGCCGGTAGCCTAGCGAATCGAGGGCCTTGATGGGGCCGTAGCGGGCTAGCAGGGCGCGAGTTTCGTCCACAAGGCCTGCGGCGAACATCTCGGCACAGCGTTGGTTGAGGCGGTCGTAAAGTGCGGCGCGCGGCGGGTTGAGGCCGATGCGGAGCAGGCGAAATCCGGTGAGGGGATCGCGGCCCGCGTGGAGGCCGGAGGTCATAGCCTTGGAAAACGGCTCGCCTGTCGAGAAGCAGACCTCAAGGGCACGAATGAGCTTGGGCGTGTCGTTGGCGTGGATGCGCGAGGCGGATTGGGGATCGAGGCGGGCCAGCATACGATGCAGCCAAAGGGGGCTGCGCTTGAGAAGGCTGGCCAAGAGGCGTTCGCGCATTTCCTGTTGTCTTTTGGGACCTGGAAATAGTCCTTCGGTAAGTGCGCGCAGGTAGAGGCCGGTTCCTCCCGTGACGACTGGCAGGCGATTGCGCGACGCGATTTGATTGAGCGCGGCGCGGGCGGATCGCATGTAGAGGCCGGCGGTGTAAGGCTCGTCGGGGTTGGCTACGTCGATAAGGTGGTGGGGGACGAGGGCGCGTTCGGCGAGTGTTGGTTTCGCTGTGCCCAGTTCCATTCCGCGATAGACGGCCACTGAATCGCAACTGACGATTTCGCCATTGAAGCGCTGGGCGAGGGCCAGCGAGAGCGCCGTTTTGCCGCTGCCTGTGGGGCCGAGGATGATTACAGCTAGTGGCTCGTGGGGTTGACGCGTCGGGTTGGATGGAGTGGTCAATGAGTTGCCCGGGGGGGCGGATTGAGGTACCCCCTCCCCCTCCCCCTATTGATAGGTAAGTGATTGATTGTGTTCTAGTTGACTGAGGAAAAAGTGCGCGAATTACCCTTAAATTCCTCACAATAAATGACTTAGATCGCAAAATCCTCTAAACGAAGAAGTTACGGTGCCTCTTGAAGTGTCGTGAGAGCTGAGCCATTCATTTTGGATTCTTCCCCGGATTTGAATGTACCGCATCGAGGGGAAATTACACGCAAAGCAGGGCTGAAGAAAATCGAGGGAATGCCGAATGCGGGAGTTACCAACGCCACCAGCCGGTAGGGAAGATCCACTTGGGATTGGTGTGGAAGAGCCACCAGGCGCAGATGAGGGCCGCGATGATGAGCAGGCCGAAGACCTGGTTGCGGCGGGCGAGCTGGCGCTGCTGGTCGCGGGCCTGCTGTTCGGCCTGCTGTTCGAGGTACGGCTTGATGTGGAGGGCGGACATGGGCTCGATTACTCAGCATCAAGTTTATGGCGTCGGTCCTCTTCGCCGTATGTGACACTCGCGAAACTGTCTCAGGTTCGGCACAACTGGCGCGTATCTCGAAGTCTCATGGAGGCAGTTCATTTGCAGGAGGTTATCCATGCAGCGTCGAATTATCCGCAGCGTTATGACATTGATTGCCATCGTGATTGTCACTACGACGATGGCGTGTTCACAGAGCTCAACTTCGCTCGATGTCCCCACAGTCAATCCCGGAAACAGCTGGCAAGATGCGTTAGGTCTCGGCGCGGTAGAGCACAAGATCTTCGTTGTCACCGTCGACAAGCCTGATCGCAAGCAAAAGTGTCACATCCAATCATTCACGCCTGACAAGCTCGTTTGTTCGCGCGCAAGCGGCGAACAACGCACCTTCCTGAAGCGACAAGTCGTCGCGATCATTCTTCCTGGCGAGGGCGGTCTCAGAGCCAAAATATTGCTTGGGCTGAGTGGCGGGGTCGGCGCGGCAGTTTGGGGCACCGTCGTACTTGCCGCTGCTTGTCCGGCGTGCGCAGTGGGAACAGGGATCGCTGCTCTCCTGCTCTTCTGCGCTGCCGGGGCTATCGGTATTGGAGACTATCAGCTGGACCGATTGGTCTATCTCGGCCCGGGCCAGGAGTTGAATGAGAAGCTCGGCTACGTTCATCGTTAATGAAGGGCCCGCGCCTAAAGGCGTCGTCGATGCGTGTGCATGAGTTCAGGGGCATGAATGCCCCTGCTCCCTCCGCGTTCATGCTTTCCCAGGTCTCAATGGCGAGACCTGGGGCACGCGGCATGCAGATGGTTTAGGCTATTTTCGGTTCTTCCCTTCGGAACGAAAGGGCAATCCGAGCGTGGGTCAGGAGACCGGCGCTACGAATACACGTTCACCCTGATAAAGCGTGCGCGTTTGACTTGACCTACCTGCGTTATCGACCATGGTTCTGGCGGCGTTTTGCTGCGTACGGGGCGATGGACACGATGAAAGTTTTGATTTTTGGTTCGGGGGGGCGCGAACATGCGCTGGCATGGGCGGTGGCGCGGAGCCCGCGGGTTACTGAAGTGGTTTGTGCGCCGGGTAATGGTGGAATGGCGCAGGGTGCGCGGTGCGTGCCGGTCGATCTGAAAAATCTTGACGCCATGATGCGGCTGGCTGAGGCGGAAAAGCCGGGCCTGACCATTGTGGGACCGGAACTGCCGCTTTCGCTGGGTATTGTGGATGCGCTTACGGAGCGCGGTTTCAAAGCATTTGGCCCCACCAAGGCCGCCGCCATGCTGGAAACCAGCAAAGGGTTCGCCAAGCGGTTTCTGCAGCGGCACAACATTCCCACTTCAAACTATGCGGTGTGCTCGAACGAGGCGGAACTTGAGAAGGCTATTGTGGCCTTTCATCCGCCGATTGTGGTGAAGGCCGACGGGCTGGCTGCCGGCAAAGGAGTGATTATTTGCGAGTCGCGTGCCACGGCGCTGGAGGCGGCGCGCGGGCTTTTCAGCGGGGCGCTTTTGGGCGAGGCTGAGCGGCAGGTGTTGATTGAAGAATTTTTGACGGGCGAAGAGGTGAGTTTTCTTTGCCTCAGCGACGGCAAAACTATTAAACCGCTGGTTCCGGCACAGGACCACAAGCGGATCGGCGAGGGTGACACCGGCCCCAACACCGGCGGCATGGGCGTGTACTCGACCGATTCGTTGCTCGATGGCGCGATGAGCGAGTGGATTATGACTCACATTGCGGAGCCCACGGTTCGCGGAATGGCTGACGAGGACACGCCGTTCAAGGGCGTGCTGTATATCGGGCTGATGATGACGGCGCGCGGGCCGCAGGTGCTTGAGTTCAACGCGCGTTTCGGCGACCCGGAGACGCAGGCGATATTGCTGCGGATGGACAGCGACCTGGTGGACGCGCTTGAGGCATGCGTGGATGGACGGCTGGCGGAAACTGAGCTGCGATGGAGCCCCGGCGCGGCGGTATGCGTGGTGGCGAGCTCAGGCGGCTACCCCGGCAGCTACAAAAACGGGATGCCCATCAGCGGGCTTGAAATGGCTGGGCGGGTACCTGGAGTGGTTGTGTTTCATGCAGGAACGGCACAGGTGGGCGGGCAAGTGGTTACAGCCGGCGGCCGCGTGCTGGGGGTGAGCGCGCGGGGCGAGGGGCTGGAAGAGGCGCTGGGCAAGGCATACAAAGCGCTTGCGGCGATTGGTTTTGAGGGTATGTATTACCGGCGCGACATTGGCCATCGCGCGCTGAGAGGAAAGTCGTGAGCATTGCATTAGGAATCTCGCTTGCGGAACTGCTGGCCTGGAACGATGAGGCGGCACACGACTGGAAGCGGCATCTTGAAGCAAATGGGGCGCTGCTTGAAGTGGCCTGCGACATTGGCAACACAGGCAACGTGCTGGGATTTGTTCGTCACATATGGGGGGCGGAGCTGCGCTGGGCTCACCGGCTGGCCGGCGTGGAAAATACAGAGGTCGTGACGGGGCCGGTTGAGGCGCTTTTCGCCATGCACACAGAGGCGCGCGATGTTTTTCGCGGCCTTATCGATGGTCCGGAGGTAGCGTGGGCAGAGCCCTATATTCTCAAAATGGATTGGGTTCCTGAGGATAAGCGGCGCATTTCGCGGCGCAAGGTCGCGTTGCATGCACTCTTCCATAGCCAACGGCATTATGCGCAACTGGCAACGCTGGCGCGTATGGCCGGATTCCCGGCGCAGTTTCGCGGCGACCTGCTGTTCAGCCCAGCGCTGACATAGTGACCTATGCGGGCGCGGCTGCGGGCGGGGACGGGGGCGGCGGGGGGCCGGCCTTTTGAAAGCACGACCGGCAGAGCACGGGCCTGCCCTGCGTAGGCTTGAACGGCACAGTAGTTTCAGTGCCGCACTCCGAGCAGGTGGTGCGAGTTTCGGGACGCACCCTGAAGCTTCCGCGCGCGCGTTTGGCCTTGCACTGCTTGCAGTGCTTGGGGTCGTTTTTAAATTGTTTGTCGTGGAAAAACAACTGCTCGCCTGCGGTGAACACAAAATCGGTCCCGCAGTCGGTGCATTTCAAAATTCGATCATTGAAATCCATGGCCGGCTTCCCTGTAACAGGGAGCGATTCCCAATGCGGCCAAGCCTCTTAAAACAAGAGTGCTGGTCGGGGATCCCTGTTCTCTTTCTTCGTACACAACAAGGGCCCGGACCGCTGTCGAAACGAGCGGTTCAACAGCAATCCCCCGGATTCAATGGGGAAGGAGAAACACAAACGCAGAGTAATAACCCTGCACTAGCCCAAAAAAAAATCTGTTTGCGAAGTGCCGACCGCTATGACTTTAACCTTGCCGGCGGCCAGCATCGTAACGATGCCATGCCGCCGGTGTCGGCGTTTATGCAAAGTACATACTTAATCTTGTTCTTTACGAGCTTTCTTACGATTCCGCTTGCGCGCTAAAGCCGCTTTTACACGTTTCTTTTCGCCGGGCTTAAGGTAGTAGGAGTGACGTTTAACTTCCTTGATGATGTCTTCCTGTTGTACCTTGCGCTTAAACCGGCGCAGCGCATTTTCGAGCGGCTCGCCTTCTTGAACGCGAACCTCAGCCAAGTAAATCCACCTCCGACCCTGCCAGACGGCTCTAGATATCATACTGGAGTTCGTGCCACGAGGCCAACAAACGTATTCATCTGAGCAAAAAGGTTGCGATTCAGGCGGAATTTCATGCATGAAAGTTATCTGAGGAATGGCCTTTGGACGCACCAGCCGCAGTCCGCTTACACTTTTTCATTGAGGTGCCGCAATGATCCGCAGCTACCAGGGCAGGACGCCACAAATCGCAAACGGTTGCTACATCGATCCGTCGGCCCAAGTCCTGGGTGACGTGGTTATTGGCGAACGCTCTTCTGTGTGGATGAACGCCGTGGTGCGGGGCGACGTGAACTCCATCCGCATTGGCTCGTGCTCGAACGTGCAGGACTGCGCGGTGCTGCACGGCCAACGCAACGTGTACCCGGTGATTGTAGGCGACTGGGTAACCATTGGCCACAATGCCACCGTGCATGGGTGCGTGGTTGAGGACATGGTGCTGATTGGAATGGGCGTGACGGTGCTGAATGGTGCGCGCATCGGCGAGGGATCGATTATTGCGGCCGGGGCGGTGGTGCCAGAGCAGACGGTTGTGCCGCCGCGGACGCTATGGGCTGGGGTTCCGGCCAAGATGCGCCGGGAACTTAGCGACAAAGATCGGGAAATGATTCGCGAATACGCTAAGAACTACCTGGACTACGTGGAGATCTACCTGAGCGAGGGCGCCGGAGATGCTGCAGCTGCGGTTCGGTAAGACCCGGCGCGTTGGGGCGCGGTTTACTTTGTTCGACGCGACCCGGCAATTAGAATTTCCACCAGCTTTCTGGCGCTGAGCTGCCAGTTTGCGCCAGACTCCACATAAAAGACTCCGATAAGCGGTCGAAGCAGATCCTGAGCATCGATGTCTTTCCGTATGTCGCCGCTCTTGATGGCGCGCTTGACTAATGCATCGAGCGCACCGTGGATTGTGCTGCGGGAGCCCTCGTAGAGCTTCGAGACGCCGCCTGTCACGCTGTTGAGCGCAGGCGCAATAATCTGCTTTTGAGCGACGTGGTCGACGAAGAGGAGCATCCAGGCCCGGAGGGCATCGATTGGGGACATAGTTTCGGCGAATTTACGCTGGGCCGCAACCATTTTTTCGACTTCGCTGCGGTAGACCGCTTCAATAAGGGCATCGCGATTGGGAAAGTGGCGATAGAGCGTTCCGGCGCCTACGCCCGCCTGTTTGGCGATATCGTCAAGGCTGGCGCCGGCTCCAAAGTTCGTAAACGCCTTTTTTGCCACGACTAAGATACGCTCGCGGTTCTGCAAGGCGTCGGTACGCGGCTTTCTTCCGGACTTTCGCGGGACGGATTGTGTGGACTGTTTTGCCATGCGCAAAAATTATTGCAACCGGAGATAGTCTCCGGTTATCTACTCATACGGAGACACTCTCCGTTTTAGTCGATGGGCGGTTGATCCGTCAACAAAGGATTCATACGGAAAGACCAGGATTGAGCCGAGGAGGAATGGTATGGCGCTGGGAATAAGTTCAGCAGGAAGTTTCACGCTGCCGGGTAGTTCGCTCACGGTGAACCGCATGGGCTACGGAGCGATGCAGCTTGCGGGGAGAGACGGCAACAAGCTGGTGTGGGGACCGCCGCGTGATGTCGATGGCGCGATTGCTGTTTTGCGAGAGGTGGTGGCGAGTGGCGTGAACCATATTGATACTTCAGATTTTTACGGCCCTCACGTCACCAATCAGATCATAAAAAAGGCGCTCCATCCTTACCCCGACGACTTGGTGATAGTGACCAAGGTCAGCAGCCGGCGTGGCGAAGATGGGTCGTGGATTCCGGCTCTGAGCCACGAGGAGCTGACAGCGGCGGTACACGATAATCTGCGCAATCTCGGCCTCGATGCGCTTGACGTGGTGAACTTGCGCAGCATGTTTAACGTTCATCATCCGGCTGAAGGTTCGATCGAAGAGCCGCTTACCGTGCTGGCCGAGCTTCAACAGCAGGGCTTGATCAAGCATATCGGGCTGAGCAACGTTACGCCGGCACAGATTGCGGAAGGGCGGAAGATTGTACCGATCGTTTGCGTGCAGAACCAATACAACCTGGCGCATCGGGCAGACGATGTGCTGGTGGAGGACCTTGCCCGCGACGGCATTGCTTACGTTCCTTTCTTTCCGCTGGGCGGGTTCACTCCGCTGCAGTCGGACACTTTGACTAATGTGGCGTTGCGCTTGAATGCCACGCCGATGCAGGTTGCACTTGCGTGGCTGCTGCATCGTTCGCCGAACATCCTGGTGATTCCGGGAACGTCGTCGATTGAGCACCTTCGCGAAAATTTGAAAGCGGCGACGCTTGAGATTCCGGCTGAGGTGCTTGCGGAGCTCGATGCAGTGTCCAGATAAATTGCCGCGGTTGAAATCTCGCGGCATGAGTAGTGAATGAAATTGCGAACAAACAAAATTTCAGGAACAGGAGTGTTTATATGCGTGTATTTGTTACGGGTGCGACAGGATTTATTGGTTCGGCATTAGTGAAGGAATTGATTGAAGCGGGCCACCAGGTACTGGGGTTGGCGCGGAGCGAGGCTGGCGCAGAGTCATTGGTTGCCGCGGGCGCCCAAGTGCAGCGGGGCGAGCTCGAAGACCTGGAGAGCCTGAAGAGCGGCGCAGCCAATTCGGATGCGGTGATTCACCTGGGCTTTATTCACGACTTCTCGAAGTTCAAAGAGAACTGTGAGATCGATCGGCGCGCCATTGAGGCAATGGGCGGTGTGCTGGAGGGATTGGACCGGCCGCTGATTGTCACCAGCGGTCTTGCTCTTCTGGCACAAGGCCGCCTCGCCACCGAGGACGACGCGCCGCCTCCTGTCTCGGATAATTTTCCGCGTGCTTCGGAAGAGGCCGTTGAAGCGTTTGAAAAGCGGGGCGTACGGACGATGGGGGTGCGTCTTCCCCAGGTTCACGACACGACGAAAGCTGGCCTCGTGAGTTACGTGATCCAGATTGCGCGCCAAAAAGGCGTTTCGCCATACATCGGCGAGGGACAAAATCGCTGGGCCGCGGCTCATCGCTTCGACGCGGCGCACCTCTATCGGCTCGCCCTGGAGAAGGGCCATGCCGGGGCGCGGTACCATGCGGTCGCCGAAGAGGGTGTATCGGCCCGGGAAATTGCTGAGGCCATTGGACGCGGGCTGAGTGTGCCGGTGGTATCACTCACGCCAGAAGAAGCTGCGGGGCATTTCGGCTGGCTGGCTGGGTTTGCAGGATTGGATCTTACGGGATCGAGTGCGAAGACCAAGGCGGAGTTGGGTTGGGAGCCGACTGGGCCGGGGCTGATTGTAGACCTTGAGAACATGCGGTACTGATGAGAGAAGCGGTGAAGGAGTGAAGGAGTGAAATGGCTGGGCTGCCGGAATCAGCGGTTGAGGCCCAGCCAATAGGTGAAGATTTTGGCGCCGAACAAAGTTGCCATCGAAGCTACTTTCGGACCTGGGTCACCGTAGATTTCGAATCCATCCACGGTGCAAAGCGCGGCCAGCTTGGGGACGCTTTGTTGCACCACCGGACCTTTGAAGTGCGCCTCGACCGCAGCAGCGTCAACATGGGTCTCCACAAGGCGGAAGGTTTTGCCGTCTTTGCCGGCGAACCACTCGTATCCGAGCGTGCCGGGTTCTGATTGGCTTGCCTCGGTCATGGATTGCGCAAGGCTCTTGAACGCTTCGAGATTCGCCTCGCTTACGGTCATGCTTACCGTCAGCCTGACAACTTGCTCTAACATTGTGGACTCCTGTTTCACACCTGCATGACTTCGACTTCTTTTCTCTTACAGAGGTCTTCCATGCGGAGAATCTCGTCGTTGGTCATTTTCTGCACTTCTTCAGCGGCGCGCTTTTCTTCGTCTTCGCTGACCTTCTTGTCTTTGGCGAGTTTCTTGAGGGCGTCGTTGCCGTCGCGGCGCACGTTGCGTACCGCGGTGCGATGGTCTTCGAGAACTTTGTTAAGGTGCTTAACTACGTCGCGTCGGCGCTCCTCGGTCATGGGTGGGACGGGGATGCGGATGACCTTGCCGTCGGACATGGGATTGAAGCCGAGGCCTGAGGTCTGAATGGCCTTCTCAATGTCCTTGAGAATCGATGGGTCCCAGGGGGAGATGAGGATGAGTTGCGGCTCGGGCGCCGAGAGTTGCGCCATTTGGCTGATCGGCGTCGGGGTACCGTAGTAATCGACCTTGACCTGGTCAAGCATGTGCACGCTGGCGCGGCCGGTGCGGGTTGCAGCCAAGGTGGCCTGGAAGTCGGTGACGGATTGATCCATGCGCCGCTTGAGGTCGTTGTAGATGTCTTTAAGTGCCGGATGGCCGGCCATGAAAAGTGCCATTTGAGATCGTCCTCGCTGGTCAATGTGACCAACGCATATTTTACAACCCGTGACTATGAGGGTATTGCGCGGCGACCGCGGTTGGACAGGACTGGACGTATCGTCGGCGGGTCAGGAGACCCACCGTACAGCCGGTCTGGAGACCAGCGCTACAAATGCTTACTCAGCCACCGCGGCGTCAGCGAGGGAGGATTTCGAACTGTTCAAGGGCGATGCGGGGGGCGATGAATTTGTGCTCGACATCCGGCAGCAGCATGACGGTGATGCCGGTAAATTTTTGGCCAGGTGAGCTTATGGGTACCGCGAAATGAAGGGTCTCGACCACCGGTTCGGTTTTGAGTGTGAAGTGCTGAGGGTCAGTGGATGCAATGGGCTGCTGGCCGACGTAGATGGTTCGGCCGTGGGCGGAATTGTCGTTGGTGAGCAACAGCGCAAGTGAAACGCGACCTGCGAGGTTGTCGCGGTTTTCGATTTGGACATCGATCTGAGTGCATTGAGCGACGGGGATAGAGGTGAGCAGGTTCTGGTGAGCCTGCATCACCACGGGAAGCGCGTTGCTTGAGTGGATATTTGCATCGAGCGGAGTGCCATGGACCTGGTGAGCATTTGGCCCGGGCTGCTTGTCCGGCGGCTGCACGTAGGTGTAGGGGCCGTCGAAGCGGAATATGAAGGGCCGTTTGTTGTCTGGGCCGAATAGTAGGAAGGGCGATGACACCGGTGGGATGATTTGCTTTTTCTGGGGCGGGGGCCAGAGAATGACGCTCTCGAAGCCTTGAGCTCTGTACGAGACGTTGACGACATCGGGTCTGCGAATTGCGTTTTTGCCGGCGGCTAAGACATGGTTGCCTGAGCCTGCCGAGGCGGCGGCACGATTGCGTTGGCTAACACCATCGAGCAGCGCCCACGCGGTGAACAGGATGGCGGGGATGACGACTATTGCGGCTCGAATAGTGGCGCTGCGGAGCTGCCGGCGGCTTTCACGAAAGTGCTCGCGTGGAACGGTTTTTCTCCAGGCAAAGAGTGCGGCACCCACTGCAAGCAGACCCGCGGCACCGAAATTGGAACGCAGGGCCAGCAGGGCGCCTGCTGCGTAAAGGGAGAGAGCGATGGCATATCCGGCGAGATCGGCGGGAGGATGGTAGAGAGATTCTTCGAAAAGCTCAGTTGCGCCGGGGACGGCACGCGTGCGACCGGGTATGGCTGGAGCCGGGATGAAGTATGAGGCGCGGCGGAGACCCGCGGCCAGTGCATAGGTTCCAAACATTGCGACAATGGCGGCGAAGGCGTTGAGAGTCTCGCCAAAGATGACAAATGCGGGAACCCAGACCCAGCCCGATGCACAAACGAGTGCGAGAAGAGGAAACGGAATGGGCGGCTGCTGGCGGTTCCGGTCCCATGGGCCCTGCCAATAGATATAGGTGCCGACGACGCCGCCCACAGCGCCGAAAGCGACGTAGCACGCGGCGCGGATGAGCAGTGAGGCAAGGCTTGGCGAAGTGTCGTCGGGGAGCCTGCAGACGATAACGCCCGCGATGAGGGCATTCATGAGACCCACAGCCACCATGAAGCCGATGAAACGCGCTGGGCTTGCCTGGCGTGGCGCCGCTGCGAGGGCGATGGTTCCGGTGAGGACTGAAGTTTGCGAATCTGGCGATGGCGCGTTGAACTGGGACTCGCGCAGGCTACGGCGTTGCCGGGGTGCGATTGCGCAGAGAGCGATTAAAAACGCAAGGAGGTATGGCACGCGGATGAGGTCGGGAAGGATTCCGAGATCGGCAATCTGGCCGAGGGCACTGCCGGCGAGTGTGGCATGAGCAAGACCCGGCAATGAGTAAACGTAGACTGCGGCCAGTAGGTAGGTGAGGCCTGCGATGGGCGGATAGGCAAAGGTGGCTATCCAGAATGCGCGGCTGAGGTCACGGCGGGCAAGCGGACGGCCTGCAATGGTGTGTGCTAGCTGGTAGACCAGCAAGCCGATCCAGAGGAATGCGGCGTGCAGGGCAGTCCAGCCAATTAGCCCGATGGGGAGCCAGAAGAGTCCGAGTGTTTGCCATGCGCGTTCGAAGGACAAAGGGTCTGCAATGCGGTCGAGTGCGGCTTTCCACGCGGGAGCGAGTAGTGACCAGGCAAGGACGAAGACAAGCGCAGGCCCGCGCGCGGTGAGACTTTGCCACCAGGAAAGAGCGCACGAAGCAGCCACTTGGCGCCAGAACCAGGCGTCGGAACGACCCGCACGATAATGCTCAAGCAAATCGCCGGCGAGGGCCTCGTCTTGATCGCCTGTAGTGAGGTGTTCGAGTGCCCAGGACGCAATTGGAGGTGGCTCTCTGCGAATCATCATGCCTCCACGTGTAATTCCATCTTGGTGTCAGGGATGGCCTGCCAGAGATTGGTAAGGACGCGGCGCGTTTCATGGACCTGGCGCAGGCCTTCTTTGGTGATCTGGAAGTAGCGTTTGGCTTTGCCGCCGCGCTCGGGGGTGGGGTCGCCGAGGGTGGATTCTACGAGTCCTTTGGCTTCGAGGCGTTCGAGAGCCGCATAAACGCTACCAACCGAGACGCTGCGGCCGCGGGTGAGTTCAAGCTCGCGCGAAATGGGAACGCCGTAGGCCTCTTCTCCGAGATGGATGACGGTGAGCAGGAGCATTAATTCGAACTCGCCGAGGTAGGATCGGTTTGTCATTAATTCAATAATAGCGAAGAAATGGTGGATGTCAATACATCAGAGAGAAATCCGCGAAAAGCAACTGCAGATCCCTCGGCTGCGCTCGGGATGACATTTTTGTTTGGTTTGCGTTTTTGCAGAACTAGGAAAATTGTCCTACACAGCGACGGGTTGGCCGGCGGATTGCGATTGCTCGTGGGCGTGGTAGCTGGAGCGGACGAGCGGGCCGGATTCGACGTGGCGGAAGCCCATGGCGAGGGCTTCGTGCTTGAGCTCTGCAAATTCGCGCGGGGTGTAGAGGCGGGCCATGGGCAGGTGGTCGCGCGAGGGGCGCAGATACTGGCCGATGGTGAGTATGTCGCAGCCAGTAGATGCGAGGTCGCGGAAGACCTGGAGCAGCTCGTGGGTTTCTTCGCCGAGGCCGACCATTACTCCGGATTTGGTGAGGCCTTCGGGGCGCAGCTCTTTGGCGTAGCGCAGCAACTCGAGAGTGCGTTCGTATCGTGCGCCGGAGCGGACTACGCGATAGAGACGCGGGACGGACTCAGTGTTATGGTTCAGGACTTCAGGGGCGGCGTCGACGACGATCTGGATGGCTTCGCGAATGCCCTGAAAGTCGGGGATGAGAACTTCAACGCGGCAGCCGGGAGCCTGGCGGCGGATCTCTTGAATTACAAGAGCGAAGGCGCGGGCTCCGCCGAGGTTGTCGTCGTCGCGATTGACGCTCGTGATTACCGCGTGCTGAAGACCAAGCGTGGCCACGGCCTGGGCTACGCGGCGGGGCTCGTCGAAATCGATTGGCTCTGGGCGGCCTTTGGGGACGGCGCAGAATCCGCAGCGGCGTGTGCAAAGGTTGCCCAGCATCATGAATGTTGCGGTTTTGTGGTGCCAGCATTCGCCGATGTTGGGGCAGTGGGCGCTTTCGCAGACGGTGTGGAGCGAGAGCGAGCGGGCAAGGGATTTGAGGCTGTGGTAGTTCTCACCCATGGGCGCGCGCGCCTTTAGCCACTCAGGCTTGGGGGCGGGGATGCGGCGGGCCGGCTCAATTTGAATTAGATCGATCACAGGGTTATTGTACGTGCACGGTGGGCGATGGGCAGCGGTTGCAATCTGGTCTTGATAGACTGCGGAACAGTCGATGAAGCGGAGGCCGGAGCGGTGAGGCATCGAGTCGTAATGCTACTTGCGTTTGCATTCGCGATGGGTGCTTCAGCGCAGTCGTCGTGGACACCGGCGAACAACGTGCAGGCGAATACCGAAACATTCCAAAAAATGCGTGCGCAGTGGGCACAAAGTCTTAAGGAAAAAAACGTTCAGGCCTGCGTGGCGCAGTACGCGCCGGATGCGATCTTCATTGAACCTGATGGCAGCGGGGTAACCGGTTTGGCTGCGCTCACGAAACTATATGAGACTGTGACCGGCACATTCGACAGCGACCTCGTATTCAGCTCAAAGAATGTTGAAGTTTCTGGCGATGGGGCGGTTGATGCGGGCACTTATCGCGAGGTGCTGACTACGCGAGCCACGGGAAAGAGGCTTTTGGTTTGGGGTGGGTACGAGACGGATTATCGCAAGCAAAAAGATGGGCAGTGGCTGATTTCGAAGCAGGTGTGGACCAGTGCTGGATCGCCAATCGCGCTGGACCTGGCTGCCCATCCAGTGGTCGCGCTGACGTTTGACGATTTGCCTGCGGTTGGTGAGCTGCCGGCAGGCGACACGCGCACCGGCATTGCGACTCGGCTGATGGAAGAACTGCGGGCAGCGCACCTGGAAGGTACGTATGGCTTTGTGAATGCCGTCAAACTTGAGAACAACAAGGATGCACAACAGGCGCTCCACTTGTGGGTGGATGCGGGAATGAATATCGGCAGCCATACGTGGTCACACATGTCGCTGACAGACAATCTGCCGGAGGCTTTTGAGCACGAGATTGACTTGAACGAGTCTGCATTGGCCGAATATGGAGGGACGCGTGACTGGCACTGGTTTCGGTATCCGTTTTTGTGGGAGGGCGACACGGTGGAGAAGCGGCGAGCGGTACGAGATTATTTGCAAAAGCACGGATATCGCGTTGCCGAGGTGTCGCTGGATTTTGAGGATTACGCGTGGAACGATGCCTATGTGCGCTGCACGGCAAAGCATGATAGCGCCGCGTTCGAATGGCTGAAGCAGAGTTATCTTGATACCGCGAACGAGTACGTGAAGCTGGGACGCGAAGAGCAGCTGATTGCATTCAGACATGAGATTCCCAACGTGATGCTACTGCACGCGACGGCGTTCACCACGCTCATGCTGCCAGAACTTGTGAAACAGTTGCGCGGGGAGGGATTCAGCTTTGCAGGCCTTGCACAGGTTGAGAGTGACGAGGCCTACAGCATGGACCCCGACGCTGGATTGAAGTATGGCGGGACACTGCCGGATCAGTTCATGGATTCACGGCACCTAACCTATCCGCCGTTTGAACCCAAGCCGTTCAAGAAGCTTGCACATCTGTGCGAGTAGTTCGCACCTGTTTACGAGGTATGGCAAGAGTGTCCCCAGTAACCGGCTTGCTGTCGTGCAAGGGAATTTGACCGCATCACAATGGGGAGGGACGACCCTAACACCCCGCTAAGCTCAATCCGCATCTTTGCCAGTAGCCGCGAACGCCAGAGCGCTGTTGCCTGCCTGCGCGGGACGACTGTTCGCCGCTGCCTGAGGAGGGCAATAAAATGACGAGATCGGATGGTCCGCTGATTTTGGCAATGGTTTTTCTGGGCGCGGGATTGGGTGTGCTCATTGGATTTTGCAATGGAACCACTGGCTTTAGCGCCTCGTACCCCTTCACCGGCTCGATTCTTCACGTGGAGATGACTACCACGGGCGTGGGAGTGATGGGCGGGCTGGCGGCAACGGCAATCGGCGTTCTGCTGCTGGTTTGGGCCGTCCTGGCCGCCATAGTGAGCCTTGTTACCGGTCCTCGAGTCGCTCGCGAGCGGTATGTGGAGCGGGTGTCTGTTGTACCCAGGGATGGAGCCGAGTACGAAACGGAAGTCGTTCCGGAGCGGCGGCGGCACTTCTGGTCTCGCTCGACGCAGGGGACCAACCTGTAAATCTAAAAGAGGCTGCGCATTTTCTTCAAGACTGTGGGCAGTGGGATTCCTGTGAAACCAGTCCGGCCTTGCAGGCACCCCTCTAATCCGGCCCAAAGTTTCTACCCCGGCTTTGCAGTTAATTAGGCATCGCGGGCGCAGTATTGAGGTATGCAAGACCCTGTGAGCAATTCTCACCTGACTAATTCCGGTCCAACGTCAATGCAAGGGTTCGGGCTTAAAGGGGGGGACCTCCCCTCCCCCCTGAAAACCCCACAGGTTGCCCGGTACCGTCAATCATAAGTTACAGTAAACACAACGGATAGCAAACAAATGTAACAAGAATCTTGTTACATTGACCCCAAAATGGGTGCCTATTTAAAGCACTTACGGCCAAATCGTGCCATGTTCAATTCCGCCTTCCTGGTTCGCGCATCCCAACATACTTCGCGTAACCCGTTGAATTCAAACGATTGGCGGAATCTTGCGGTCGCGGCTGGTTTCGAATGCTCCTGGTTCAGCGGAGCTTTTCGCGGACTTCGGGGCGAATGAGATAGAGGAAGAAGACGAGGTTGAGCAGGCTCTGAACAACCGAGGGGATTTGATGGAGGCTGATTGCGATCCACATGTTGTAGCCGGCCAGCAGCAGCACGGCGGCCAGGGTCATGGCCCAAGCCCAGCGGAAGAGCATTATGAGCCCGCCCGATGCGGCGAAGAAGAGCGCCGAAAAGATGAGGAAGATGGGCGGATAATGGTTGCCGGAGACCACTCCGACGATGATGACGCCGGCAAGAATAAACATGTAAAACGCGATGGCGAATAGGCCTGGCAGGGGCATGAGTTCGCGGCGCGGAGAGGTGGGCGTGCCGGTCTGCGTTTCACCTGTGGGTACGAGGGTCTCGCCGGATTGCGAAGGCCGAGATGAGCCTGGCTTGGACTCTTCACTCATAGCGTATGCAGGTAGGCGAGCAGGTCAGTGAGTTGCTGGTCGTCAAGCGGCGTGGCGGGCATCATGCCGCGGCCATGCAGGATGACGCTGGTAAGCCGTTCATTGGTGGGCGGCGCGCCTGAGGGCATGGCATTGACTTTGGTGATGGCCTGCAGGCCGGGGCCATGGAGCGGACTGGTGTTGGTGGGGTAGTGGCAGCGGGCGCACTTCGCTTGGTAGACGGCGGCGCCGCTGGCTTCCTGGGGGGTCCACTCTGAGGATGGCTTGGATGGCGGGAGAGTGCGGCATCCCGTTGAGACGGCGGCGAGAGAAACAGCCACTATGAACAGCGCCAATGCAGGCAGAAATCGAATGTGCATTTGCTTCCAATGATAATTGCCTGACGAGGGATCTCGCCTTGCGCAAATTAATTCATAACTGAACATGTTCAAATTTTACTTGACAACCAAGCATAATCGTTAGATTCTAGTTTTGAACACGTTCAAATTATGCTGAACGAGCAGATTTGAAGAGCTTAAGGCGCGGCGGGTTGGCGGGGCTGTCTGCCGCAGTGGAGGTTGCGATGCTGCATTTGCTGAAGAGGCATCCGGTTGCGGTTAAGGCGTTTTTTCGCCGGTCGCTGGTTTTGACTTACGCACTGCGGCCCGAGGCGCTTGAGCCGCTGGTGCCCGAGGGGCTGGCGCTCGATACGTGGCGAGGGCGGGGGTTTCTGGCGATTGCGTTGGTGCAGACCGAGGGGCTGCGGCCCGGTTTTTTGCCGGCGGCAATGGGAAGAGATTTCTTTCTGAGCGGGTACAGGATTTTTACGCGGCTCAAGAACGGCGCGGGCGCGAAACGGGGGCTGCGCATTCTGCGCAGTGACACCGACAGCCCGCTGATGGCGTGGGCCGGCAACTGCCTTACGCACTACAACTACCGGTTGTGCCTTGTGGATTTTGAAGAGCGCGAGGGTGCAAACACGTGGCGGATTACGACGCCGAATGCGGAGGCTGATTTGGAAGTGACGGCGCGGATTGGCGAGGGTGTAGCGGCGCTGCCTATCGGTTCGCCGTTTGCGACGCTGGCAGAGGCTAGACGATTTGCGGGGCCGCTGCCCTACACCTTTGACTACGAGGCGGAGACGAAATCGATCATTGCGATCCATGCGATGCGGCAGCAGTGGAATCCGCATCCGGTCGAGGTTGAGGTGCGACGGAACACGTTTTTGGAGCGCGAGCCTTTTGCCAGCGGCGAACCGGTGCTGGCGAATGCGTTTTATGTGAGTGGCGTCCAGTATTGCTGGGAACGCGGGCGGAGGGTGGCATGAACACAACAGCGATGCATGCACCGGCGGCTCCCGCGCGGGGACGGTTCCAGGGCGTTATGCAGATTCTTGTATTCAACTTGCAAATTTATGTGGCAACCGCGGCGGCCGTTTGCGTGGTGCTGGCGGCGTGGCCGTTGGCTGGGGTGTGGATGCGCGCTTTGATGCTAGCCTTTGTTGTGCCGGCCGCGTTCTGGATGGTTGCATCGATCGCCGTTTCCTACTACGTGTACGACTGCTCTGCGCTCTATGACTTCAACTGGATGCGGAAAGAATTGACTACGACGCCGAAGCGATGGATCAACATTCATTCGGGGCTGGATGAAACGAGCGAATTGTTTGAGGAAGTATTTGCCGGCGCAGAGGGTTGCGTGGTGAACATTTACGATCCGCGAACCATGACTGAGCCCTCGATTCGACAGACACATGAGCTGAGAAAAGCGGCGAGGGCGGCGATAGAGGCGCGATACGATGCGTTGCCCTTCAGCGATGCGCAGTTTGATACAGCGTTTTTGATTTTTGCCGCGCATGAGTTGCGCCGGCATGAGCAACGCGTGCGGCTGTTCAAAGAGGTTGCGCGCGTGCTGGATGTGAGAGGCGAGCTTGTGCTGATGGAGCACATGCGCGGAGGTTGGAACTTTGCGGCATTCGGGCCGGGGGCACTGCACTTCTTCTCGCAGCGTACGTGGATGAACGCCGCGAGCGAAGCCGGGTTCGCGATGCGGAGTGAATTTACGCAGACGCCGTTTGTGCGAGTGATGGTTCTGAGGAGGGCGTGATGAGAATGCTGACAGTTCATTTGCAAATTGTGGGAGTTCTTTTGATGGTGCTGGGGCTAAGCCATGCGTTATTCAATCGCTACTTTGGATGGGACGCGGAGCTGGCCGGAGTTTCGCTCTTCACGCGCAGAGTCTTCTTTGTGCATACTTTTTTCATCGCGATGACGGTTACGATGATGGGCGCATTCTCAGCAATGTATGCTGGTGCACTGGTTGAGCCACAGGCTCTGAGCCGCGCGATTCTGGCGGGGATGGTGGTGTTCTGGGGTTCGAGATTGGTGGCGCAGTTTACCGCATATGAGAGTGCGATATGGCGGGGCGATAGATTCAGGACGCGGATGCATGTTGCGTTCTCGATTTTTTGGTTCTATGTGACGGGGACTTTTGGAATCGCGCTGGTGCGGAGTTTGCGATAGTTCGCGGACGCCATTGATCCCAAGTCCCAGAAGCGGGACCTGGGGCACCCCAACACGAGGGGTCAGTTTGTGTTCGCGATGGCTTCGGCTATGCGGTCTATGGCTTGGGATTCGGCGTCGCTGCCTGGGCGGCGGCCGTTGACGATGATTGAAAAAGCGAGCGTGTGGCCACTGGCAGCAGTCAAGTAGCCCGAAAGCGCATTGACTTCGTTGAGCGTGCCGGTTTTGGCCCACAGCTTGCCCTGGAGCGGTGATTTCCTGAAGCGGTTCTGAAGCGTGCCGTCGACGCCGCCGATGGGGAAAGTATCGCGCCACTCCGCGCTCCAGGGTTGATGCGAGGCCCATGCAAGCAGGTGGGTAAAGGAGCGGGGCGACATTCGGTCGTTGGGACTTTCTCCTGAACCGTCGTAGAGGAAGAAGTCGCGATCGTCGATGCCTGCGTCGACGAGGAACTGACGGATTGCGCGCGCGCCCTGGACAAAGCTGCCGTCGGATCCTTCGGTTTTACCGAGCAGACGGAGAAGAAGCTCGGCATGCAGATTCTCGCTGGTCTTGTTGGTGACCTTAATGTCTTCGACCATAGGGACGGATACGTGAGCACCGAGCACGCGACGCCCCTCAATGGGTGCGGCAACTGTAATGTATCGGACGGGAGCAAGCTTGAGGGGCTGAGCACGCTCCTGGGCAAAGTCTGCAGTGTCTGTAGAGAGTTTGTGGCGCGTCTCAGGAGTGCCATTGACCTGCACGCCGCGCGTGAGCAGCGCCTGCTTGAACGCGGTAGCGGTAAACTCGGCGGGATCTTCAAGGGCAAGGGAGACGTGGAGACCGGTGGGCGCGATGGTTCCCCAGGCGCGAACCGACAGGATGCCGGGGGAGCGGGCGATGCCGGGATTGGCGGGCTGGCCCTGGGGAGCTATGGTCATGTCGTTGTCGAGTGTGTAGTAGTCGACGTCGGGCAACCACTCGCCGGTAACAGTGCCGCGAGCGGTGGGATCGGGCTTAAGCGTGAGGCCGATGGAGTTGTCGTTGAACGAAAGCGCTGAAACCGGCGCGCCATACGACCACTGCGTATCGTCCCATCCCCAATCGTTGCCCCAGGGCTCGTTCACAAAGTAGGAGTCGTCGCCAATGATGTTGCCTTCGATTTGGCGCACGCCAGCTTGCTCAACCTGCTCGGCGAGTAGATTGAGAGGCGTCATGGGATCGGGCGGGGGCGGGGGTGGGCCTGCGTCCGGCTGCGGAGTTTCAGACGAAGTTTGTGTTGGGGTGGATTGCGTTTTGGATGGGGTGTGCGGCGGAGCAGGTTGCGCAGGCTCCTGAAAGGGGTACTGACGAATGCTGATAGTTGGGTCGCCGGAGCCCAGCAGGATGAGATTGCCGTGCAGAATTCCGGCAGAATCAACGTCACCATCGGCGACGACGAAGGTGGTCCAGGTAAGCGAGTCGACGGGGAGCAATGCGAAAGCTGCGGCGGTGGTAGTGAGCTTGACGTTGGAGGCTGGCGTAAAGAGCCTTGCGTCGTTGAAGCCGTAGACCAGTTGGCCTTCGAGCGTGGTGACGCTTATGCCGAACTGAGCGTGGCTGAGCGCGGGCTCAGAGAGGATGGAATTGATGCGGTCAGTGAGCGAGCCTTTAACTGGAGGCTTCACTGCGCTCGGTCGAGGAAGCGAGCGGGCGCGGTTAGACTGCGCGCTGGTACCGGTCGCGAATACGAGAAGTCCGCCGAGAAGGACCGTCATGCTTCGGCGCGAAATCATCATGGCCGGAGTTTAACAGGACAGTAGCCGTCTGTCGCAGGTGCTGAGTCGTACCATTTGAAGATGGAGCGAATGGCCCGCAGCACTGAACGGTGGCGATTGCGCGGGCGTACGCTTGAGGTGGGCGCTCGCACGCTGGTGATGGGGGTGGTGAACATTACTCCCGACTCATTCAGCGACGGCGGATTATTTTTCGATTCGGAGAAGGCAGTTGATCATGCGTTGCGTTTGCTGGATGAGGGCGCGGACCTGCTGGACCTTGGTGCGGAAAGCACGCGCCCCGGTTCGAATGCGGGCGGGACTGATGGGGCGGTAAGCGCAGATGAGGAAAAGGCGCGACTTCTGCCGGTGCTGGAAGGGATATTGAAGGCTCGGCGCGATGCGGCGGTATCGGTGGATACGTACAAGGCTGCGACGGCGCGGGCGGCGCTCAATGCGGGCGCGGAGATTATCAACGACGTAAGTGGGTTTACGTGGGATTCATCTCTGGCCAGGGTATGCGCTGAGTTTGGGGCGGGCGTGGTGCTGATGCATACGCGCGGCCGGCCTGAAGAGTGGCGGATGCAGGCGCAGCTTGAACCCGATGCATTGATTGCGATGGTGCGCGAAGGATTGACGGCGAGCCTGGATTCGGCGAGGCGTGCGGGGATCGCGGATGATTGCGTCGTGCTTGATCCAGGATATGGGTTTGGAAAAAAGTTCGATGAGAATTATGCGCTGCTGGCGCGGCAAAACGAGTTGCTGGCGCTGGGAAGGCCGCTGCTTGCGGGGCTGAGCCGGAAGTCGTTTTTGGGACATACGCTGGCTGAGTTCTATGACGGAGCGCCCGCGCCTGTTGCCGCGCGCGAGACCGCGAGCCTGGCGGCGATGACTGCGGCGATATTGAATGGCGCGTCGATTGTGCGGGTGCATGAAGTAAGGCCGGCGGTGGAAGCGGCGAGAATTGCGGATGCGGTGGTGAGGAATTTCCGGGAGGCACGATGAAAACGCTGTTCGCGTTTGGGAAACATGGAATTGACGTCGAGGTCCCCGAGGGGTTCGCTTGCCACGTGGCACACGCGCGGTCGGCGGCGTCGATTGCCGATGTTGCTTCGGCGATCAATGACGCGCTCGATCATCCGATTGGGTGCGCGCCGCTGGTAAAGCTGGCCGAGGGCAAGCGCACTGCTGCGATCTCAGTGTGCGACATTACTCGGCCTGCGCCGAATCGCGTGACGCTGCCGCCGCTGCTGGAACGGCTGCACGCTGCGGGTATTCCGGTTGAAGGCATCACAATTCTGATTGCGACTGGGCTGCATCGCGGGGCGACGCTTGACGAGCTGAATACGATTCTGGGGCCGGAGATTGCGGGAAGGTATCGCGTGGAGAGCCACGATGCGCGAGACTTCGCGGCGCATAGATCGGTGGGCACGACGCGGCGCGGCACACCGGTATACATTGACGAGCGGTTCATGGCTGCCGAACTGCACATTACGCTTGGATTTATTGAGCAGCACCTCATGCTGGGATTCAGCGGCGGGCGCAAGCTGGTGGCGCCGGGGCTGGCAGGGCAGGAGACGATCAAGGTGATTCATTCGCCGCGTTTCATGCGTGAGCCGATGGCGACTGAGGGCTCGATTGATGAGAACCCGCTGCATGCGGAGCTGCTTGAGATTGCGGCTATGGCGCGTCACGATTTTATGCTCGACGTGACGCTGACGCAGGAGCGCGGGATCAGCGGCGTGTTTGCCGGCGACCCGGTGAAGGCGCATTCGGCTGGGGTGAAGTTTCTTGAGAGCACGTCGACATCGCCGACGCCTGCGCTGGCCGATGCCGTGATTACTTGCGCGGCCGGTTATCCGCTGGACCTTACCTTTTATCAGACGGTGAAGGGAGTGACGGCCGCACAGCATATTGTGAAGCCGGGCGGGCGCATCCTGGTGCTGGGCGAGTGCGCCGAGGGGATCGGTTCACCGGAGTTTGCGCGGATGCTGGCTGGGTATCGTGGGCACGCGGAGTTTCTGGATGAGATTCGCTTGCCCCAGGTGGAAGTGGACCAGTGGCAACTGGAGAAGCTGGCGCTGGTGGGCTTAAGGAACGAGTTGTTCTTCTTTACGCCGGGCGCGGATGCGGCGCGGATGGGTGCTCTGGGTTCGCGCGTGTTTGCGGGGCTCGATGAGGCTGTGGCGGCGGTGCTTGAGGGATTGCCGGGAGACGCGCAGGTGGTGCTGGTTCCCGAGGGACCTTATGCGTTTGCGCGGGTGATGCCGGCGTATGCGTAGCGCTTTCGCCTGCTGAAGCGGGCTGATTTCTTCAAATCTGCTGTTTTTCCCCGGGCTTGCGCCAGAGGCTATCTTCTTACGCCCGCGTTGCGGGCTCACACCTTGCTAGATGCTTATGCCCACTTTGTTGCGCTTCCAGAGAGGGATGAGGCTCCATTGATCGATTACCGGTTCGGCGTCGCATTCTACTTCAATTACTGTGGCGGGCTGGTCTGGGGCTTCTCGCGGCAAGCCGGTTAACCGCAACGAGAACTCGTCTTGCGTGAAGGTGACCTTTTGGCCGGTTTTTAGGAGGCGGGCGGAAAGGGCTTTCGGTTTGAGGCCGGCGAGGGCTATCACCACTTCGGGCTTGAAGAATTCCAGCCACTCGGCGGCGGGCGTGTGGCCCGGCCAGTACTTCTGGTGGATGTAGAGCGTGTTGCCGCGGCGGGTGAAGTTGAGATTCGTCGTGGTGCTGAGATTCCCGCGCTCGGTGCCGTAGATTGATTTGCCGTTGGTCTCGTTCCAGCGGCCTACTTCAGTAAGAATCTCGCTTGTGCGCAGCGGGATGGAGCCATCTTCAGTGGGTCCGATGTTGAGCAGGTAGTTGCCGCCGCCACGGGCACAGGTGGCGAGATTGTCAACGATGGTCTTCGCGTTCTTCCATGAGTCGTCGCCGCGATTGAATCCCCAACTGTCGTTGAGGGTCATGCAAGTTTCCCAGGCGCGGCCGGCTTCCGCGGCGTGAATCTCCTGCTCAGGGGTGGAGAAGTCGCCGTCTAGGCCGTTGCGGTTGTTCACAATGATTTCGGGCTGGAGGGAGAAGACCATCTCGTTCATGCGCTCCGACTCCCACTGCTCGGCGGTGAGCGGCCAATCGACGTCGTACCAGAGAATGTCGATTTTGCCGTAGTTGGTCATGAGCTCGCGGATGAGGCCGTGCGTGTAGTCGACGAAGCGGCGGCGGGCGGCTTCGTCGGTCTTGCAGATTGCGCCGTCGGGATGGTGCCAGTCCATGAGCGAGTAGTAGAAGCCTACGCGCAGGCCTTCGGCGCGGGCGGCTTCAACGAACTCGGCGATAAGGTCGCGGCCCGGACCTTGCTTCTTGGCGTTGTAATCGGTGAGCTTCGAGTCCCAGTGGCAGAAGCCCTCGTGGTGCTTCGAAGTCATGACCATGTATTTTTGGCCGGACCGCTTGGCCAGGCGCGCCCAGTCGCGGGCGGCGTTGGGCTTGGGATGGAAGTTTTTAGCGAGGATTTCGTACTGCGAGAGCGGAATGCCTTCGAATTCCTTGGCCCACTCGTGCTGGCCGATGACGCTGTAGAGGCCCCAGTGAATGAACATGCCGAATTTTGCTTCGTGCCACCACTTCATGCGGGCTTGAGGAGTGTCGGCCTGCTTTTGATCGGCGGGTGTGAGAGCGGGCTTTGCGGCTTGAGCTGTGGGAGTGCCGAGGCCGTGCGCGTTGGCAGCGGCAAGGGCTGCGGCTCCGGCCACGCCGAATTGTTTCAGGAATGCACGCCTTGTGCTCTCGTTACTGTTCATTGTTTCCTCCGGTGGTGGCGCGATTATCGCCGTTCCCGGGTCCCCAAATGCGAGGGACCCGGGGCACCCAGATTTGAGACAGGGTGAGGCTCACGCTGCCGGAGGCAAATATAACAGTTCGCGCCTGCGGGACGAAGACCGTTCGCCGCCTTTACTCCTGGCGCAGGATTACATCGCCGTTGATGGTGTCGATGGAAACCTTGTTGAGGCCGTTGCCGACCCGGCCGGCGGCGCGAATGTACTTGCGCGGCGTGCCGAAGGAGTGATCCCAATCATCTGTTTCCTGGACCTCGAGGCCGGCATGCTGCTCGATGTGATAGCCCCGGTCCTCTTTGGTGTAGGCGAGCGTGATTCTTACGCTCATTGCGAAATCCTTGGGCACTGTGAGCTCGATGGTGCCGCCCTTGGAGCTAAGTTCGATGTCACGCTCGCCCGTCGAAGAGCCTGTTTCGCGCACCTTTATGTCGCCGCCCATGGTGGTTGCTTTGATGGGGCCGTTGGCCGTGGAGATGGTGATGGCGCC
>Ga0265338_10000530_pt1 | contig 66911 bp, 65 predicted proteins | sample 42126metaG_FD_193579 | JGI IMG/M metagenome (GOLD analysis project Ga0265338, IMG submission 193579) | Rhizosphere microbial communities from Carex aquatilis grown in University of Washington, Seatle, WA, United States - 4-21-26 metaG | ecosystem: Host-associated > Plants > Roots > Rhizosphere...
AAGCGGACACCCGTAGCTCGCCGACCAGCTCGTGCTCATCGGTCCGCGCCTCCCGAATCATCACCAGCCGCACGCTACCAAGGAACCGCCGGGCACGCCTGCCCGGCCGACGCTGGCCGCTACCGGGTTGGCCCCAGTCAGCAGCAGGCGCTGGCCAGGGCGTTCGGGTGTGCGCGGGTGGTGTTCAACGACGCGCTCGCCGCGCGGCAGGCTGCCCGCGCGGCCCCGAAGCCATACCTCAGCGACACGGCGCTGTCCAGCGCGCTGACCGCGGCGAAGGCCGCCCCAGGCCGCGCATGGCTTGGAGAAGTGTCGTCGGTCGTGCTCCAGCAGGCGCTGGCTGACCTGAACGCCGCGTACCGGAACTACTTCGCATCGGTCACGGGGAAGCGGAAGGGGCCGAAGGTGGCGCCGCCGCGGTTCCGCTCCCGCCGGGACAGGCGGCAGGCTATCCGGTTCACCGCTAACGCCCGGTTCAGGGTCCTGGAGAACGGGCGGCTGCGGCTGCCGAAGATCGGTGACGTCCAAGTCCGCTGGTCACGTGACCTTCCCGCCGTCCCGTCGTCGGTTACCGTGATCAAGGACGCGGCCGGGCGGTTCTTCGCCTCATTCGTGGTTGACATAGATCCCATACCGCTGCCTGAGGCACAGGCCGAGTGCGGCATCGACCTTGGCCTCGGTCACTTCGCGGTGCTCGACGACGGGACCAAGGTTGCCGCGCCGCGCTTCTTGCGCCGCGCGGAGAAGAAACTCAAGCGGGCGCAGCGCGCCCTGTCCCGCAAGGAGAAAGGCAGCAACCGCAGGGACAAGGCCCGCGTGAAGGTCGCGCGGGCGCACGCCAGGGTCACCGACGCCCGCCGCGACTTCCACCACCAGCTGTCCACCAAGATCATCCGCGAGAACCAAGCGGTAACGGTCGAGGACTTGGCGGTGCGAGGGCTCATGCGGACACGGTTGGCCAAGTCGGTGCATGACGCCGGTTGGTCGGCGTTCGTGAACATGCTGGAGTACAAGGCAAAGCTGTACGGCCGGGAGTTCTGGCGGGTCGGCCGGTTCGAGCCGACCAGCCAGGTGTGCAGCGCGTGCGGAGTGAAGGACGGCCCCAAGCCGCTAGCCGTCCGCACATGGCAGTGCAAGGAATGCGGAGCCGTCCACGACCGGGACGTGAACGCCGCCCGCAACATCCTCGCCCTGGGACGCAGGGAGAGGCTAAACGCCCGCGGAGGCCAGGTAAGACCACCCCTCGCGGTGGCGCAGGCCGACGAAACGGGAAGCCACAGAGACGCCGCATGAGTCGGCACCGGCTGAACCCTCGCCCACCAGAGCGGGGAGCACGTCAAGCGCCGATCGCGACGCTCGCCTCGGTGGTGTAGACGGCGAAGGTGAACGACTCGGTGAAGTACAGCTCTACCGAGTCCGCGTCGTGTGACAGGTAGCCGATGGAAAGGTCCTGCCCGAGGCGGAGCTCGTAGTCGCCGCCGCGGCAGGACATCAGCAGCGCGCCGTCGATCGCCGGCGCCCAGATGATGTCGCCGTCGAGCAGCCGCTTCAGGTGCTCGCGGACCGGGTACCCGTGGTCGGAGGTCTCGCTGACCGCCGTCCACGCGTCCGCGGAAAGCAGCAGCGAGTACGGGCCCGCCACGCCAGCCAGCCGCAGCTCGCTGAGCGCCTTGGTGAGCACGTCCGGGTAGTCCCGCGGCTCGCCGGGCAGGGCGAGCGCTGGGTTGTCCGACAGCTGCCTGATCCCGCTGATCTGCGCGGCCGCGTACCCGTCGAAGACCGCGCGGTCCTCGGCGAAGGCGATCTTCCTGGCGGCATCCTTCACCGGCTGCCAGTCCGGGTCGAGCGCGCCGCGCTCGACGGAGTCGATCTGCGCGCGGTCGAGCTGGAACGGCACGCGCAGTTCGACGACCGGGCGCCAGCTGCGCAGCGCTGCCGTCACGCCGTCGGCCGGCGCGTCGATCGCGGTCACGTGCCCGGTGCCGAGCCCGGCGAGCGCGAGCCCGTCAGGCCCGGTGACGTCGACCGCCTTGCGCGCGGCCGCGTGCAGCGCGAACGTGCGCTTGGCCTCATCCTCGATGCCGGCCCAGGCGGCGGCCGAGACCGGGGCGAGCTCGCGGTACAGGTTGTTCATCGCTCCCCTTTCATTGTCCTTGGCGAGGTGTCACTTCCCGGCGCCCGTGCTAGCTGACGGCGCGCCGGCTAGCCTTTTCTGAGCGACCCGATGCCGAGCGACCCGTCGCTGGCCGGCGTGGTGGCCAGCGTGGTGGTTGGCTCCCCGGCGGGCGCGGCGGCCGCCTCGTCCGTGCCCGGCGGCCCCGGCGGGTCGTCGAGGAAGTCCGCGGCGGGCGCGAAGAACAGGCTGCCGGTGACCGCGGTCGAGAAGTCGAGGATCCGGTCGGTGTTACCCGGCGGCCGCCCGATGAACATGTTCGACAGCATCTCCTCGGTGACCGACGGCGTGGCGGCATAGCTGATGTAATACGTGCCGAACTCGTCCTTGCCCGGGTTGCCGAACGGCATGTTCGCCCGCACGATCTGCCGCTGCTCGCCGTCCGGCCCGGTGATCGTGTTCAGCGCGACGTGCGAGTTGGCCGGCTTGACGTCGTCCGGGAGCTCGATGTCGTCCAGCTTGGTCCGGCCGACGACGCGCTCCTGCTCCTCGATGCTGATCGCGTTCCACGCCGCCATCTCGTGCAGGTACTTCTGCACGATCACGTAGCTGCCGCCGGCGAAGTCCGCGTCGTCGTCCGCGCCGACAATCGCGGCGCTGACCCCGGCCGCCCCCGACGGTGACTCGGTGCCGTCCACGAACCCGATGAGGTCCCGCTCGTCGAAGTAGCGGAACCCCTGCACCTCATCAGCGACCTCGACCGCGCCGCGCAGCCGCTTCATCACCTGCGCGGCGAACTCGAAGCACAGGTCCATCCGGCTGGCCCTGATGTGAAAAAGCAGGTCACCGGGGGTCGCGGGCGCCGTGTGCCGGGCCCCGGCGAGCGTGCGGAACGGGTGCAGCTCGCGCGGGCGCGGCCCGGCGAACAGCCGGTCCCACGCGTCCGAGCCGATCGCGGTCACCACCTGGAGCGACGCCTCCGGGATGCGGAAGCCGACGGACCGGCCGAGTCCGGACAGGTCGGGCAGCAGGTCGCGCACGGTGTCCTCACCGCCTGGGTCGATGGTGAGCACGAGGAAGACCGCCGCGGCGGTCAGCGGGCCGACGACCGGTTGCGGCTCCGGCCCCTCAGTTGACTGCCCTGGCACAGATATGTCCCTTCGCCATCCTCCGCCCCTAGCCTCCCACACCGGGTGCCGTTGCCCGCGCCGGGACCGGTCCGAAAGCCCGTATGGCCGCGCATGAATGGGCCGTTGGTATCCCCGGACGGGACCGGGCCGCGTCAGGGCGGTGCCTGCTAGCGGCGCGCCATCCAGACGGAACTCATGATCACGAGAAGGCCGACCGCGCCGATGATCACCGCGACGAGCAGACTGGACACAATGAATCCGATGATGATCGCCGCGGCGACAGTGACGGCCATCAGCGCGCCGACTACGAACAGGACGTCGGCAGGCAACTCCGCCCCGGGCCCTGGGCCACCCCCCTCCGCGAGCCTGGCGCCCCGCCCGCCGCGGGCCGTTCCGGGGACGTAAACCATCCTGCGCCGCCTGACCCGCCCCCGCGGCGGCGCGGTGCCGGGCAGGGCCGGCTCCTGCCGCAGGCGCTCGCCCGCCGCGATGTCCACCCCCTCCGGCTCGGGCGCGAAGCCCGCCTCCCGGGCCGGCGCCAGGCCAGGCCCGGGCGGCACCGGAACGGGATTCGGCACCGCCGACAGCGTCCCGGCCGAGTCGGGCGTGAAGCCGACGGGTCCCAGGTAGGCGGTTCCCCAGTAGATGCCAGAGCCGTACACGAGCAGGCCCACTCCGTCGGGGCCGACCAGCTCGCCTTGGGTCACGAAGTCCCCGGGCCCGAACTCGCCAAGTGCGGCGCGGCTGCGCCACCAGCCCGCCTCCAGGGAGGCGGAGTACATCCGGGCGGCATCTTGGCGCAGCAGACGCAGATCGGCCTCGGACAGGGTGAAGTCGTCATCACCGTCGGCAGAGATCCTGTCGCCGCTGTTCTCGCCGGGGCCTGCCTCGAGGTAATGGTCGATGACGAGGTAGGTGCCCATGTCATCGGCCCAGCCGCGCCCGTAGAGCAGGCCGCCGGTGATGCGTCGCTCAGCGGTCGCCGACTCCGCGGCGGACCGCAGGTCATGCACGACCGACGGTGCGATGAGCACGGCACCGTCACCGCTGCCGAACGCCCGGTACCCGGTATACGCGCCACGCGAACGGAAAGGAACCGTCATCTCATCCGCATCCGGCTGGAACGCGGTCCCGTCGTCGGTCATCCGCTATTCCCCTTCCTGAGGCGCCGCTCCGCAATGCCACGGCATGGCACGGCTCACTGCGAGATAACCGCTACCCCGGATTTCCCGTTTCACCATGTTCAGGCATGATCAACCGCACCCGTCGTCTCCGGTGGGCATGGTGCCGGCGGAGCGGGTAACAGCAAGAATTCATCCGGCCAGGCAGCCGCGGGTCAAGGTCGCCTAGCCGCGGGGAACGAGCCGTCGCAGCTGGGTCACGTGGCCGGGGTTCAGCTCAGCGACATGAGCGACCTGGAGCAGCTTCATGGTGCGGATCACCTGGTCGCGCAGGATCGCGATGGCCCGGTCGACGCCGGGCCGGCCGCCGGCCATCAGGCCGTACAGGTAGGCGCGGCCGACCAGGGTGAACCTGGCGCCGAGCGCGATCGAGGCAACGATGTCGGCGCCGTTCATGATGCCGGTGTCGAGTGCGATCTCGGTCCGGCCGCCGACCGCCTTGACCACCTCGGGCAGCAGGAAGAAGGGGACGGGCGCGCGGTCGAGCTGCCGGCCGCCGTGATTGGACAGCACGATCCCGTCCACGCCGAGGTCGGCGAGGGTGCGGCAGTCCGCCACGTTCTGCACGCCCTTGACGACGAGCTTGCCCGGCCACAGGCCGCGGATCTCGTCCAGGTCCTTGAAGCTGATCGTGGGGTCCATCGCGGAGTCGAGCAGCTCGCCGACCGTGCCGCCGGTCGAGGTGAGCGACGCGAACTCGAGCTTGGGGGTGGTCAGGAAGTCCCACCACCACCAGGGGCGCGGTATCGCGTTCACGACGGTGCCCAGGGTGATCTGCGGCGGGATGGAGAAGCCGTTGCGCTTGTCGCGCAGCCGCGCGCCGGCGACGGGGGCGTCGACCGTGAAGAACAGCGTGTCGAACCCGGCCGCCGCCGCCCGGCGGACCAGCTCGTAGGAAACCTCCCGGTCCCGCATGACGTACAGCTGGAACCAGTTCCTGCCGCCGGGGTTGGCCGCCTTCACGTTCTCGATGGAGGTGGTGCCGAGGGTGGACAGCGTGAATGGGATGCCGGCCGCGCCGGCCGCGCCCGCGCCGGCGGTCTCGCCCTCGGTGTGCATCAGCCGGGTGAAGCCGGTGGGGGCGATACCGAACGGGAGCGTGCTAGGCCCGCCGAAGACGGTCGTCGACGTGTCGAGCTCCGAGACGTCCTTGAGTATGGACGGGTGGAACTCCACGTCCTCGAACGCCTGCCGGGCGCGGGCCAGGGAGAGTTCACCTTCGGCGGCGCCGTCGGTGTAGTCAAACGCGGCCCGCGGCGTGCGGCGCCTGGCGATGTCGCGCAGGTCGTAGATGGTCAGTGCCGCGTCGAGGCGGCGCTTGCGCGCGTCGAGCTCCGGCTTCTTGAACCGCATGAGCTCGAAGATCTCGCTCGGCTTCGGGATCTGGCGATCGGTCATGTGGTCAGGCACCTCGGGGCTGGGAGCGGATCGGGCGGCTGGCTGCGGCCAGTTCCGAAGACTAACCCGTGCCTGCCCGTGCGGCTAGAGGCGGACCATGCCGAGCGGGGCGATGCCGCCCTTACCCTTCCGGTCGTTACCGATAGCAGTAAGTGGGAAGAATATTACCTAGTGTTACTCAATGGGGACGGCGTTGTTAGAGTGAAGAATGGTCAACGGAGGTGTTCATGGTGACCGGTCGCGCTGATGACCAGCAGCGGGGGCGCGTGCTGCTCGTCGACGACGACCCGGTGTACAGCGAGTACCTGCGGCGGGTGCTCAGCTCCGGTGGCTTCGCCGTGGTATCCGAGTCCGACGCGGCCGCCGCGCTCGCCCGGGTGCGCGCGGAGCCGTGGGACCTGCTGATCACCGACATAGAGCTGCCGGGGATGAACGGGATCGAGCTGCTCAAGCGGGTGCGCGAGCTGGTGCCAGACCTGCCGGTCGCCGTGCTCACCGGGCACGCGTCGGTTGACTACGCCGTCTCCGCGCTGCGCGGCGCGGCGGCTGAGTTCCTGAGCAAGCCGATCGGCCGGGAGGACCTGGTCGCGAAGGCGGCCGAGCTGATCGCGGCGGGCCGGGCGGCGCTTGAGGAGCACAGGGAGACGGTGCTCGCGATCGGCGCGCACCCCGATGACGTAGAGATCGGCGCCGGCGGCACCCTGGCGGCGCACTCGGCGGCCGGCGACGTGCTCGCGATCCTTACCCTGTCGCGCGGCGCCGTGGGCGGAGACATGGGCCAGCGGGCCCGCGAGTCGCAGGAGTCAGCGGACATCCTCGGTGCCCAGCTGTTCCTGCGGGACCTGGAGGACACCCGCATCCCGGAGGGCAACCCCACGATCGCGATGATCGAGGACGCCGTCGCGCAGGTGGCGCCCACAGTCATCTACACCCACTCTCTCCACGACCTGCACCAGGATCACCGCAGCGTGCACCGGGCGGTCATGGTCGCCTGCCGGGAGGTGAGCCGCGTCTACTGCTTCCAGTCGCCGTCGGCCACCGTCGACTACCGCCCCACCCGTTTCGTGGCCGTCGATGACTACCTCGGCCGCAAGCTCAAGTGCATCGACGCGTTCGGCTCCCAGGCAGGCATCCGCGACTACCTGGATCCCGAGCTGGTCGCCGCGACCGCCCGCTACTGGGCCAGGTACGCTACCGGCACCTTCGCGGAGCCCTTCGAGACGACACGGGACCGCGGCACCCTGCCACGGCCGCGGGCCGCGTCCGACCCGCTCACCAGGACCGCCCCGTGACGGCGCCCGCGCCGCGCCGCCCGGAGGGCAGCCGCCCCGCTGACACGGGGGCGACGGCCCGTGATCCGGTGACAAGCCCGCCAGTCACCCGCGTCCTGGTCACCGGGGCGGGCGGCCCCGCCGCCATCGCCGCGATGCGGTCGCTCGGCGCCGACCCGGCGGTCGAGCTGATCGCCGCGGACATGGACCCGTGGGCGGCCGGCCTGTACCTGGTGCCGGCACAGTCGCGGACGCTGCTCCCGGCCGGCGCGGCACCGGAATTCGCCGGCGCGGTGCTCGCCCGGTGCCGTGAGCTCGGCGTGCACGTCGTCCTGCCGACCGTCGACGCGGAGCTGCGGCCGCTGGCCGGCGCCCGCGCGACGTTCCGGGCGCACGGCATCGGCCTGCTGCTCGCCCCCGCGGCCGCGCTTGACGTCATACTCGACAAGCTGGCACTCGCCAGGCACTGCGCCGGCATCGTCCGCGTGCCGCGGACCGAGGCGCTCGGGCCCGGCACCGACCCGTCGTCGTGGACGTACCCGGTCGTGGTCAAGCCGCGGACGGGCAGCGGGTCCCGCGGCTTCATGACGGTCGCCTCGGCCGCGGAGCTCGCCGCGCTCGACCACGCGCCGGGCCTGCTCGTCCAGGAATACCTGCCAGGCGCGGAATTCTCGATCGACGTGCTGGCCGACGCCGACGGGCACGTGATCGCGTCCGTGCCGCGGCTGCGCGCCCGCGTAGACTCCGGCGTGTCGGTGGGCGGCCGGACGGTGCACGACGCCGAGCTCGAGGCGTTCGGCCGCGCCGTCGCGGAGGCGACGGGGATCACCTACGTGGCCAACGTGCAGGCCAAGCGCGACGCGGCTGGCCGGCCCGCGCTGCTTGAGGTCAACCCGCGGATGCCGGGCACGCTCGGGCTCACGATCGCGAGCGGCGTCGACATGCCGCGGCTGGCGCTCGCCGCGCTGCTCGGGCAGCCGGTCCCCGCGTCGCTCGGGTTCCGTGACCGCGCCGTGGTGCGCTTCCTCGACGAGCGCGTCCTCGACCCCGCCGAGGTCAAGCGCGTCGGGCTCGACCTCGCGGACCACCCGGCATGAGCGTGCTCGCGCTCGACGAGGACTTCCACGTCCACTCGGCGTTCTCCGACGACGCGGTCTCCACCGTGGCGGACAACGTACGGGCCGCGCGGGAGCGCGGCCTGCGCACGCTCTGCGTCGCCGACCACGTGCGCGGTGACACCGCCTGGGTGCCGCGGCTCGCCGCCGCCGTGGCGGCCTGCCGGGACCAGCCGGGGCCGCGCGTGCTGGCCGGCGTCGAGGCGAAGATCCTCGACACCGCCGGCCGGCTTGACCTGCCGCCGCACCTCGACGGCATCGACCTGGTGCTCATCGCCGACCACCAGTTCCCCGCGGACGACGGCCCGGCCCACCCGGACCGGGTGCGGGCGGCGCTCGACGGCGGGGAGCTGACCGCCGCCGAGGCGATCGAGCGGCTCTGCGAGGCGACGGGAAACGCGCTGCGCGCAACCAGCAGGGGACGCGTGCTCGCCCACCTGTTCAGCCTGCTGCCCAAGCTCGGCCTTGACGAGGCCATGGTGCCAGGGCCGCTGCTCGGCCGGCTGGCGGAGCAGACGGCGCGGGCGGGCGCCATGGTGGAGGTCAACGAGAAGTGGGCGTGCCCGTCGCCCCGCACCGTCGCCGCCATGCTGCGGGCCGGCGTGCCCGTGGTGGCGGGCAGCGACAGCCACCACTGCCGCGACGTCGGCGTTTACCGCTCGGTACGGCTGACCGCGGGCGGGCTGAGCGAGGACACCGGGGGACCGGCATGACCGGGGTTGCTCAGGACCTCGAGGCCGCCGGCGAGTGGGCCCTGGTCGTCGTGGTGCTCGCGGGCGCGCTGCCCCAGGTCGCCGGGGCGTGGCAGTTCGTGCTCGCCGCCTGCCATCGGTGGCGCAATCACTACGGCGCCTGCGCGCCGTCCTTCCCGCGGACCGCGGTGCTGATCCCCGCGTGGAACGAGGGAGCGGTGATCGGCGCGTCGATCGACCGGCTGATGGCGGCGCAGTACCCGCCGCGGTCACTGCGCGTCTACGTGGTCGACGACGCGAGCACGGACGACACGCCGTTGGTGGTGAAGGCCAAGGAGTCGCAGTACCCCGGGCGCGTAGTGCACCTGCGCAGGGAACGCGGCGGCCAGGGGAAGGCGCAGACGCTCAACCACGGGCTCGGCGTCATCCTCGGCGACGACTGGATGCAGGCGCTGCTGATCACCGACGCCGACGTCATCTTCGAGCCCGCCGCGCTGCGGACCATGACCAGGCACCTGGCCGACCCGCGGGTAGGCGCCGTCACCTGCTACATCAAGGTGGGCAGCTACCCGGGCAACTACCTGACCCGTTTCATCGGGTACGAGTACGTCACCGCGCAGGCCGCCGCCAGGCGCGGGCAGAACGTGCTCGGCGCGCTGGCCTGCCTGGCCGGCGGCGCGCAACTGCACTCGCGGGATAGCCTGGCCGCGCTCGGCGGCCGGATCGACACCGGCTCCCTGGCGGAAGACACCATCACCACCTTCGAGACGCAGCTGCGCGGCCGCACGGTGGTATTCGAGCCGCACGCCACCTGCTGGGCCGAGGAACCCGAGAGCGTAGCGGGGCTGTGGAAGCAGCGGCTCCGCTGGGCGCGCGGCAACGTGCAGGTCACTTTCCGGTACCGCGGGCTCTGGTTCCGGCCGCGTCGCGGGCACCGTCTCGGCGGCCTCACCTTCGGCGCGCTGTGGTTCTCCCTCTTGCTGCAGCCGATCCTGATGATCGCCTCGTCGGCGGCGCTGCTCACCTTGTACTTCACGGGCGCGCCGGGCGCCTGGCCCGCGTTTCACTTGCTGTGGCTGGCCAACGCGGCGAGCTACCTGTTCATGACCGGCTTCGCGCTGCTCATGGACCCGCAGACGGGGCGGCACACCTGGCGGCAGGGCGTGGTGTTCCCCGGCCTCGTCAACCTGGCCATCATCGCGGAGAGCTGCTTCCCGCGGCCGGTCCGCGCCGTCGGGCACGCGCTGCACGTGTCGGGCGGCCTTGCCGCCTTTGTCGCGCTCTTCTCCTACGCCTGGCTCGCCGCCTCGCTGGTCGTCGGCTACCTGGTAAAGGCGGTCGAGCCGCACCGGGGCGGCCGGCTGGCCAGCGTGGTGCTGCTCTACCTGGGGGGCTACGGGTCGCTGCTGTGCGCCTGCACGTTCGTGTCCTACGTGAAGGAGGCGCGGCGGGCGGACATGCGCTGGGACAAGACGGAGAAGACGGGCGGGGTGACGATCCCGACATGACGCAGGAACCCGGCCACCCGCGACCGCCCGGCAACCCGCGACCGCCCGGCGACGCGATCCGGTCCGACGGCCCGGCGGGGGCCCGCGGCCCGCGGGACCCCGCGGCGTTCGCGGCGGAGATCCGCGCCGCGCTGCACTACGAGGCCGGCCTCGCGGTGAAGGCCGCCGCCGTCCTCGCCGTCCTGGCGCTCATCCTCGTGCTGCGCGCCGTGTACTTCCCGTTACCCGCGACCGGCAGCAGCGGGGAAAAGGCAGGAACGTCTCGCGAAGGGAGGGGCGATGGCACGGCAGAGAGTGGGGCTGCGCCCGCGGGTCAGCGTCGTTGCCGCGATCGCGCTCATCGCGATGATCGTGGTGGTCGCCACCAGCGCCGCCGCGGTGATCATCGGCGTCTGGAGCGGGATGTTCCGGCCGCTGCAGCGGCTCGCACGGTCGGCCCGCGCCGCCGTCGACGGGCGGCACCACCAGCCCATCCCGGTGGCCGGCCCGCCGGGGAACGCCGACCTGAGCCGCGACGTCGAGCTGATGCGGACCAGGCTCGCTGCCGCCATGGCCGAACGCGGGCAAGCGGAGGAGAACCTGCGGTGCCTGTTCGATATGGCGCCGGACGCCATGCTCGGCGTGGCCCAGGACGGTTCGATCGTGATGGCGAACGCGCAGGCCGCCCGGACGTTCGGGTACCCGGGCCAGGAGCTGGTCGGCCGCCAGGCAAGGACCCTGGTGCCCGAGGACGTGCGGGCGGGCCTGGCGGCGGACGCGGCGAGCTACTTCGCCGACGAGCGGTCACGGGCGGAGTGGAACGGGACCACGGTGCGCGGCCTGCGCGGTGACGGTACCACGTTCCCCGTCGAGGTCCGGCTGAGCAGGCTGTCTACCGATGAAGGGACGCTGACTGTCGTCGCGGTCAGGGACGTCACCGAGCGGGTGGAGATGGACGCCGAGCGGGAGCGGCTGCGGATCGCGGCAGAGCGGGAGCGCCTGCAGGGGCAACTGCGCCAGTCCGAACGCTTGGAGAGCCTCGGCCAGCTCGTCGGCGGCGTCGCGCACGACTTCAACAACCTGCTCGGCATTATCTCTGGCTACTCGGACTTCGCCGTTGACCAGCTGGAGTGCTTCGCCGGCGAGGACGAGCGGTTTCAGCCGGTGCTCGAAGACATGGGGCAGGTGCAGGCCGCCGCGCAGCAGGCGATCAGGGTGACCCGCCAGCTGCTCACCTTCGCCAAGGGCAAGGCAGCCGACCGGGAGGTGCTCGACCTCAACGAGATAGTCGCGAGCGCCGGGGAGTTGCTGCGCCGCAGCCTCGGCGGCCACATCGAGCTTGTCATCGCGGCGGGCGACGACCTGTGGCCCGTCGAGGCCGACCGTGGGCAGCTTGAGCAGGTCCTGGTGAACCTCGCGGTGAACGCCCGCGACGCGATGCCCGACGGCGGGCGGCTGTCCATCACGACCGCCAACGCCGAGGTGGACGCCGACTACGCCGGGCAGCGGCCCGGCCTCAAGCCGGGGCGGTACTGCCGCCTGGCGGTCGCCGACACCGGCGTCGGCATGGACCAGGCGACGGTGGAGCGCGTCTTCGAGCCGTTCTTCTCGACTAAGCCGCGGGGCCGCGGTACCGGCCTCGGGCTCGCGAGCGTGTACGGGATCGTGTCCGGCGTGGGCGGGACCATCGACGTCAACTCGCAGGTGGGGCTCGGCACGACCATGAATGTGCTGCTGCCCGTCGCGGCCAAGGCCGTCGCGGCGGTACCCGAGCCGAGACTGCCGGCGGAGGACGCCCGCGGGCGCGGTGAGACGATCCTGCTCGTCGAGGACGAGCAGGGCATGCGCGCCATGGCGGCCCGCATCCTGTCCGGCGGCGGCTACCTGGTCCGCGAGGCCGCCGACGGCGCCGCGGCGATCCGGCTGGCAAACGATCGCGGCGAGCGGGTCGACCTGCTTGTCACCGACGTAGCCATGCCGGGCATGCTCGGCACCGAGGTCGCCGACCGGGTCCGCGCGATACGGCCCAGCCTGCCCGTCCTGTTCATCACCGGGTCCGCGCAGCAGGCCACCGACCTCCCCACGGCCGGCCCTGACATCGTGTCGAAGCCGTTCACCGAGGCGCTGCTGCTCGCCCGGGTGCGCCGCGCCCTCGACCGGTCAGGTGCCACCCGGACCACATCGGCCTGACTCCGGCTTGCCCCGCCGTCGGCGGGTGCGGGCACGGGAACGGCGAAGCACGCACCCGTTCGGTGGCATCGTCTTGCTGATACCGAACGGAGGCGTCCTCCGCGGGCCAGGCACCGCTACCCGGCGGCGCTGCCGTTGCCCCGGCCCTCGGCCGCCTGGCGCTGCTCAAGGGCACGGCGGTACTCGGCCATGACGATATCGTTTAGCTCGGCCACCGAGGTCTGCGCGGACGGCTTGTCGAGGGTGATCTCCCCGTGCTGCAGCAGGTTGATCCGGTCGCAGATCTCCAGGGCCTGGCCGTAGTTGTGCGCGATGATGATGACGGAGACGTCGCCCTTCTCCTTGAGCTCGCGCACCTGGTCGAGGATGATCGCCGCCTCCTTGGCGCCCATGGCGGCGAGCGGCTCGTCGAGCAGCAGGATCTTCGCGTTGGAGTAGACGGCGCGGGCCACCGCGATCGCCTGCCGCTGGCCGCCGGACAGCTGGGCCACGTCGGCGTCCACCGACGGGATGTCGATGCCCATCTCGTCCAGGTACTGCCGTGCCAGCCGGCGCATCGTCCGGTTGGACAGCAGCGGCCCGCGCACCTTCTCCCGGTTCAGGAACATGTTGTGGTAGATGCTCAGCTGGTTGACCAGGGCCAGGTCCTGGTAGACGCAGTCGATGCCGAGCGACCTGGCGTGGTCGACGGACCGCAGCGTCACCTCCTGGCCGTTCAGCAGGATCCGTCCCGCGGTGGGCGGCTGGAAGCCGCAGAGGATCTTGATCAGGGTGGACTTGCCCGCCCCGTTGTCGCCGAGCAGTCCGAGCACCTCGCCCTTAGCGAGCCGGAGGTTGACGTCAGTAAGCGCGGTCACCGCGCCGTAGCTCTTGGCGATGTGCTCGACCCGCAGCACGTCCGTTGCCTGGCCGGCGGGGCCCTGCGGTTCTCCTGGCAGCGTGGTCACCGGACTCTCCCCTCGCCGCGCAGCCGCGCCAGCTGGACGTTAGCGATCATGGCCGCCAGGATGGCGCCGCCGAAGAAGATCTGCAGCGGGTACGCGCTGATCCCGATCACCTCGAACCCGTTGGTCAGGATGGCGAGGACCGCGCCGCCGAGGAACGCGCCGACGATGGTCCCGCTGCCGCCGAGCATGGCGGTGCCGCCGATGACCGCGGCCGCCACGGCGTAGAACATCGGCTGGTAGGCGGCGCCGCCGGCGAACGTGTCGATCACGTTGTCCTGGAACGCGATCATGACGCCGGTGAACGCGCCGAGCAGGCCGGTGAGCATGAAGTTGCCGTACTTGATCCGGTTGATGTTGACGCCGGCTTCCCTGGCGCCGAGCGCGTTGCCGCCGACCGCGATCGTGTGCAGCCCCCAGCGGGTGTTGCGCAGCAGCACCTGGAACACCGCGAGCAGGATCACCGCCCAGATGATGTCGGCGAAGTTGTTCTGCGAGCCGATCCACTTACCGAAGCTGACAAGCGAGGGCGGGATGGGGGCCTGCTCGCCGTGGGCCAGGGTGAGCGTCAGCCCGGACAGCACGAAGCCGGTGCCCAGGGTGGTGATGAACGAGGGCAGCCGCAGCGTCACGGTGAGGAACCCGTTGAGCCAGCCGATCCCGCCGCCGACCACGAGGACCGCGAGGATCAGCCCGAGGACGCTCGGCACGCTGTAGTAGTGGACGAAGTAGTACATGACGTACGGCGCGAATACGTAGATGAACCCGACCGACAGGTCGATCTCGCCGCAGATGAGGAGCAGCACCTCGCCGTAGGCGATGATCATGATCGGTGCCGCGACCACCGACAGGTTGAGCAGGGCTGCGTGCGTGAAGAAGACGCTGCGGCCGGTGGAGTTGATGACGCCGAAATAGATGATAAGCAGGATCACGACGAGGAAGACCGTCGCTTCCCGCTGCCGCATGAGGAAGATCCCTGCCCGCCGCACACCCCCGGGGCCGGGTGTCTCCGCGGGTCCGCCGCCCGCCACGCCGGGGGCGCGCTGCACGGTCTCGCTCACCTTGTCTCCTCCTTTGAATGCGCGCAGGCTTTCGTGCGCTCAAATGCCGCCGGCGCCCGGGCCGCCGGCACCGGGCCCGGTCCTCCGCTGAGGCCCGGGCCCGGCGCGGGCATGCCGGTCAGGGAACCGCGTTACCGCGCGCGGTCAGGTGCTCGTCGTGGCGATCGGGTTCTGGATGGGACCGGACCGCGGCACGAGCGTCGGCTTGGTGGCGCCGGTGGAGCCCTCGTAGGTGGTGCTCGAGGACATGTACGGGCCGACGTTGGACTTGGTCACGAACGTGAGGCCGGTGTCGGTGTCGGGGGGCAGCACCAGGCCGCCGGTCAGGTTGTACAGGTACAGGTAGAGGCACGGAAGGAAGCCCTGCAGGTACGGATCCTGGTCGATGGTGAAGTCGAGCTGGCCGGCCTGGATGGCGGTCAGCGTGCCTGGCGTCAGGTCGAACCCGCCGGCCGGGATCTTGCCGGCGAGTCCCAGGGAGGCCAGGTTCGGGCCGAGTTCCTCGGTCGAGCCCGCGTCCACCGCGAACGCGCCGGTGATGTTCTTGTTGCCGAGCAGGAACGCCTTCTCCGCGGGCGATTCGAGCGCCGTCGTTGCCCCGGTCGCCACCATTTTCACCGAGTAGCCCGCCGGGGTGAGCACCGAGGCGGCGCCGTCGTAGCGGGGCTGGATGTTGGCGGTGCCCGGAGTGGCGATGAAGATGACGATCTCGCCCGGCTTGGCCAGGGCCTTAATGCGCTCGCCCATCTGCTGGCCGGACAGGTACAGGGCCTGCCCCACGTAGCAGAGGCGGCTGGTGCCCGGCGTCGCGACGCCGTTCACGATCGGGCCGTCCGCGTTGTAGCTGACCACGGGGATGCCGGCGTTCATCGCGCTCGCCACAGGGGCCTGGAAGGTGGTGGCGGTCGGTGCGCTGTTGATGACGCACGTCGCGATGCCGTTCGCCTTCGTGGCGACGGCGTTGTTGATGGCACTGACCATGTCGGTTTCCGCGGAGTCCGTCGACCCGGTCCACTTGGGCTTGGGGATGCCGAGCAGGGCGGCGGCGTCGGCGAAGCCGAACTGGGTGGGGACGAAGAACAGGTTGGTGGTGACGTGGTTGACGAACCAGAACTGCCAGGCGGGAACCTGCGGGAAGTTGCCCGCGACCGCGGACGCGGCCGACGTCGACACCTTCACCGTGCCGCTGCTGCTGTTGTTTGACGAAGTGCACGCCGCCAGCAGGGCCGAGGCCGCCGCGGTGGCGCTCACCAGGCCGGTCCCCGTCAGCAGCTTGCGCCGTGAGGGCCCGTCCTTCATGTTGAGCGTCTGTATTGCCTCATCGACCTTGGGGTCGACCTTTCCCATGTCGGACCTCCGGCTGTCTCCGTTGAAGGGGAACCCCGTCGGTGCATGTTAACGCTCACATCACTGGGTACGGAAGCCCATTAACGTGATAGAAATGACGGTAAAATGCCTTAAGTGCTGACACTAGACGTGCGTTTCCAAAAAGTTATCGTTAACAGGCCGGGCCAATGAGTTGTGCACGTGTATCCGCTCACGGACGTCTGCCGCGGTCCCGGTGGGGGGGAGGTAGCGGGCGAGTGCGCGGCGAGGCGGTCGGCGGACTCGGCCGGGACGGCCGGAAGATACCCGGCGGTAGGCTGGCGGGGAGCGCCCGCCGGGATTCCCCGCCCGGGGGCGGCGGGGAGGCAGCGTGACGTCACCAGGTACGGCCCGGCCGGCCGGGCCAGCGCCCGGGACCGCCGGCGCCGCGGCGCCGGCGCCGGCCCGCGACCCGGTGTCGGCCCCTGAGCAGGTGCCGGCCTGCGAGCCGGTGTTGCCGGAGCAGAGCCGCGAGGACACCGACGCTGGCTGGGGCGAGTACCCCGAGCAGGCCGACGACCGCCTCAACCGTGACCGCCCGCCGCACTGGGACGACTGCTAACCCGGCCGGGCGACGGCGAATACGGCGAATACTGTGAATGCCGAGACTGGCGAGAGTTTCGGACCGCTAGCGGGCGTAGGCGGCGGGAAAGCCCTCACGCCAGGTGGGGTAGCGCAGCGTCCAGCCCAGCTCCTTCCTGGCCTTCGCGTTGGACGCGCCGCGCGCCTCGGTCATCATCGGCAGCAGCTTGCCCATCAGCAGGCCGGCGATCCAGGCCGGTACCCGGTAGGGCGGCTTCGCGCCGAGGGCGGCGGCGAGGGCGGGCAGCCATTCGCGCATCGGGGCGGGCTCGTCGTCGGTGACGTTGTAAATGCCCGGCTCAGCGTCGAGGGCGAGCACGGTCGCGGCCGCCGCGTCGTCCACGTGGATGAACGACATGACCCCGCCGCCGTTCCCGATCATCGGGAACTGGCGCTTGCCGACCGCCTCGATCATCGCGTTGTGCTCATCGCCGTAGAAGCCGCCGTAGCGCAGCGCGATCCCGCCCGCCGCGGTGACCGCCTGGTCGTTGTGCGCCATCGCCCCGACCATCAGCCGCGCTGAGGGCGGGGGATCGAAGAGGGGATCGTTCTCGTCCTTCACCGGGCCCCCGGTGTGCGCGTAGCGGAAGGGGGCGAAGCTCTGCGCGATGAACCGTGGCACGCCGGCCTCGCGGGCGGCGGCGAGCAGGTTGTCGGTGCCGTCGGTGCGCAGCCGGTTGGTCGGCGCGAACGCGCGGTCCATGTTGCGGGAGAACGAGATGCCGCTCAGGGCGGTCGCCTGGTAGATGATCGCGTCGGGACGGGCCGCGGCCACCGCGGCGCGCACCGCGGCGGCGTCGAGTACGTCGAGCACGGCCGGCTCGGCGCCCAGGGACTTCAGGTACCCGGCCTTGGCCGCCGACCGTGAGGTGCCGGTGACCTGGTGGCCGCGGTCGGCCAGCTGGGGCACGAGGCGGCTGCCGATGGCGCCGCCCGCGCCTACCACGAGAATTCGCATAGCGTTCCTCCGTTTTGTTCCCCCGCTGTCACACCGGGCCGATTACCCGTGTCACTGTTACTGACACGGCGCCTGGAGGGAATGTGACCGGAGTGCGCGAGGAAGAGCGGGCAGCCGGCTGGCTGGTAGAGCGGTTCGAGGAGCAGCGGCCCCGGCTGCGCGCGGTGGCCTACCGGATGCTCGGCTCGCTCGACGACGCCGACGACGCGGTGCAGGAGGCGTGGGTCAGGTGCAGCGCGGCCGGCGCCGAGGACGTCGTCAACCTCGGCGGCTGGCTGACCACGATCGTGACCCGGGTCTGCCTGAACGCGCTGCGCGCCCGCGCCGCCCGCCCGGAGGCCCTGGCCGGCGCGCGCGTGCCCGACCCGGTGCTCAGCCCGGCGGACGGCCCGACGCCGGAGCAGGAGGCATTGCTCGCCGACTCGGTCGGGCTCGCGCTGCTCGTGGTGCTCGACGCGCTGACCCCGGCCGAGCGGGTGGCGTTCGTGCTGCACGACGTGTTCGACGTGCCGTTCGGCGAGATCGCCCCGATGCTCGACCGGACGCCCGACGCGGCCAGGCAGCTAGCCAGCCGGGCGCGGCACCGGGTCAAGGCGGCGGGCACGCTCGCGCCGGACGCCGGCGTCGCCGCGCAGCGGGCGGTGATCGACGCGTTCTTCGCCGCGGCGCGGGCCGGCGACCTGTCCGTCCTCGTGGAGCTGCTCGACCCGGACGTGGTGCTGCGCACCGACGGGTTCGCCGCCGGACCGGCGGTGCTGCGCGGCGCCGCCACCGTGTCGAGCGCCGTCGTGGCCGGCGCCAGCCCGCACGCGGAACTGCACCACGTGCTCATCAACGGGGCCGCGGGCGTGCTGATCACGCTGCGCGGCCGCCCGGCCGCGCTGATGGCGTTCACCATCGCGGGCGGCAAGATCGTCGCGGTCGACGGCATCACCGACCCGCACCGGGTGCGCCGCCTGGTCAGCTAGCGCGCCGCGCCGGCGCCCGGCGCGGCGGCGGGGCGCGGCCTGGCAGCGGATAGGCTGCGGTGACATGCGGATTCCGGACGACGCGGCGATCCTCGCCGTGCACGAGCGGCACGCGCCGACCCCGCAGGCGCTCGATGCGGTGTACACGCACTGCCGGATCGTGTGCGAGATCGCCGAACAGCTGCACGCGCGCCCGGGCACTGACGCCGACCTCAGCCTGGTGCGCGCCGGGGCGCTGCTGCACGACGTCGGGGTGTACCGGCTGTACGACGCGGCGGGCCGGCTCGACCAGGCCGGCTACATCCGCCACGGCCTGCTCGGCTACGAGCTGCTGCGCGCGGAGGAGCTGCCGGAAGCCGTCTGCCGGTTCGCGGTGCGGCATACCGGGGTGGGCCTCACCCGCGAGGACGTGCTGCGGCAGGGCCTGCCGCTGCCGCCGGCCGACTACGTCGCGGAGACCCCCGAGGAGGCCCTGGTCATGTACGCGGACAAGTTCCACACCAAGAGCGCGCCCCCGGCGTTCCTCACCCCCGCCGCGTACGCCACGTACGTGCGCCGGTTCGGCGCCGACAAGGTGACCGCCTTCGCGGCGATGCGCGCCACGTTCGGTGACCCCGACCTGGCGCCGCTCACCGCCGCCTACGGGCAGCGCGTCATCGGCGGCTGACCCTGGGAGTCAGCCGGCGCAATGGCGCCGTCAGTCGCCGTCGACCGGCCTGCTGTACTGCTTCATGGTCTCGTCGGTGACGCTGCGGGTGACGAGCTCCAGGCTCCAGGGGCCGGTGTTGAGGTCGAAGTCGCGGCCGAAGCCGACCCACTTGCCGGTCATCTTCCGCCCGGTGGGCTGCAGAAGGAACTGGATGGCCCCGTGGTACACGGCGCCCTGGTAGTAACCGGCCGGATTGGTCTCCTCGGTCCACGTGCCGGTCAGGACCTGGCCGTTGGCGGTCAGGTCCATCAGCAGCCGCGACCGTGATCCCGGCATGGACCGGACCTGCAGCCGGGCGCCGTGCTGGACGACGGCGACGTAATGGTGGCTGGTGAACGTGGACCCGCGGCCGGTGGACTCATAGTCGTAGCTACTGAGCCAGATGCCGGTCAGCGGGCCCGGCTGGGCCTTGGGGTCGGCCACCGGGATCCACGGCCCCGACCCGGTAGTCAGGACCTCCTCGGGATCGAGGCCGTAGCGCTCGGCGGCGGTGTCGAACCCGAGGCTGGCGACCGGCCTGCCCGTCAGGTACTCCAGGGCGCGGATGTACACCCCGCGCGGCAGGGCCACCTCCCCGGCTTCCCAGCGCTGCACAAGGCGCTTGGAACAGCCGTTCGGCGTGCCGAGCCGCTGCCCGGCATCGCGTATCGCCAGGGCCATCTCGTCCTGGCTCAGGCGCAGGGCCAGGCGGGCCTGCCGTAGTGCCACATTCGGGGCCATGATCCCGAGGGTACTCATGCCACCTTAAGCCCGCAACGTCGTTCTTACGTCCATAAAGACGTCTAAATGACGCCTCGCTTGACGTCGCAATGTCGTCGCAGGGAAGCGTAGGGTCGTTAACGGTCCGGTCAAGGGACGGCCGCGGCTAACGGTTCGGCCAGGACGCAGGATGAGCGAGGACGACGCAGACTTTACGCGGATGGGCGACCCGCAGTTCCTCGACGAGCGGGCGCGCATCCGCGACCTGCTTGAGTGCCTTCCCCTGGACCATGACGACTATGGCCGGCTCGCCGCCCGCTACCGGGCCATGCAGGAAGAGTTCTTCCGCAGGGCATCGATCGCCAGGTCACAGGCAGGGGGAGAGGCCCAAGCCGATGAATGACGCGGCGAGGACGGTCATCGTTCGTCCCCGGAGGCGGACTCGGCTGCTCGCGGAGGACGGGCACGACTAGGCCGATGCCGCTGGAGCGGCGGGGGCTGTACGGCGGCAAGCCCCCGCCGCCCCGCCCGGCTATGCGAAGATCTCCCGAACCTCGCGGGCGGCGTAGTAGACAAGAACGTACCCGGCGGCCGGATCGGCCCACCACCAGCCCGCCGCGGCGTTCAGGACGAGCCCGAGCAGGACCGCCATCGCAAGGATGCCGTCGATGAGGGTTACCCTGCCCTCGGTCCGCAGCACGGGATTGTCGAGCGCCCGGCCGGTGCGGGCCTTGCCGGCCGCGAGCGCGAACATCACGGCCGCCGTCACCGCCGTCCACACGATGCCGGGCACGGAGTGCCGCGGGTGGTATCCCGTGGCGAGGACGACCGTGGACTGGACAAGAAGATAGACGGCAAGGCCTGCGAAGGCATACCCGATCAGCCGCAGGGCACGCTCCTGGCGGCCAGTTCCGGTGCCAGACAACTCCCAGATCACCACGGTAGATGCGCCGATCTCGATCAGCGAGTCCAGGCCGAACCCGGCGAGCGCCACCGACCGGGCGGTGACCGCCGCGATCGCCAGGACAATGATCCCGACGACGTTCCAGCCGAGCGTGGCCCACTCAAGGGCGAAGCCACGCTTGACCAGTCCCCGGCGCGTTCGCTCATCGGCAACGGTCACCAGGCAGAGTCTGCCAGCCACGCGGCTGCTTGGCGACCTCGGCGGCGCGCCTGAGCGTCAGGCCTGGGCAAGGAGCTCGGCGAGCCCGGCGTCAAGGTTGAGGTAGCCGGACTCCTGCCCGGCCGGGACCACCTCGTAGGTGCGGGCAAGGAACTTCTCGATTCCCGTGGCACCTGCCTCGAAGCGGGCGCAACCGTCCGGTGAGCCAAGCAAGATGTTGATGACCTTCTCGCCAGTGCCAGCTCCGTCTTCCCCGGTGGCAGCGGACGCCGTCGCAGGCCATGCCTGCACGTCCCCCATTCCCGCGGGACCGAGCAGGGCCACGGTCAGCAGCTCGCGGCAGAAGATCCACTTCACCGGCTCGTCCGCGCCGGTGAAGAGCAACAGGGTGACCGCGTACGGATCCTGACTGCGGTAACCCCATTCGGCCGCCAGCGGCACGATCAGCTCCTCCGAGCCGATCAGCCGCAGGTCCTGCTCGGCCCGGACCATATCGCGGTCGCTACTGCTCATCTCCGCTACCCCCAGTGACATTAGTAAGGCTGTCTACTCACCACAATCGCCCGGCCAGGTAGCGGGCCGGCGTCCCGCACGGGTGCAGAACAGGTGCGGCAGTTACGCGTCCGTCAGCCACTGCAGGGCGCCGCCGAGATGACGGAGGAACGAGGGCTCGGAGAAGGACCGCGCGGCATGACCGAGCGCGGTGTAGAAGCAGCGGCCGCCGCCGTACTCATGACACCACGCGATGGGATGATCCGCGCCCATCGTGCCGCCGTCGTAGCTCGTCTCGTCGACGGTGAGCAGCACATGGACCTGGGGCCGCGGGCTGGCGCGGAAGTCGTACCACTCGTCGTGCCAGGTCCAGGCCGCGGGCAGGTGGCTGGTCGCCGGGTGGACGCGGTCCTCGACGGTCACCGTGGCCGCCTGCTCCGGCGGGTGCCTGCTGAACCGCGCGCCGGCGAGCCCGCCGAAGTAAGGCCAGTCGTACTCGGTGGTCGCCGCGCCGTGGATGCCGAGCCACGCGCCGCCTGCCGCCATGTACCCGCGCAGCGCGTCCCGGCCCGCGCCTGACAAGACGTCGCCGCTGGTGGACAGGAAGGTGACCGCCGCGTAGCGGGCGAGCCCGCCAGGCGTGAACGCCGCCGGGTCCTCCGTCGCGTCGACGGTCCAGCCGGCCTGGTCACCAAGCAGGCGCAGCGCCTGCACTCCGGCCGGGATGGAGTCGTGCCGGTAGCCGGTCGTACGCGAGTAGACGAGCAACCGCGGCATCCGGGTACTCGTGATCACCTGGCCTCCTCCATATTGACGTTATCCTGTGGCGCCAGATTGGCTAGAGCACATGACCGAGCCCGGCCCGGTGCCCTACTCGCGCCGCGCGCCGCGGCGGCCGGAGACGATGCTCGTCATGGGCGAGGGCACGCTGCGCACCCAGTTCGGCGCGGCGGAACTCGCCAGGCTCGCCGCGGTCGCGACGCTCGGCGACCCCCTGGCCGTCACCGAACTTGACTCACCGCCCGCCAGGGCCAGGCTCGGCGTGGTCGAGGTGCTCATCACCTCATGGGGCTGCCCGCCCCTCGACGACGACGTGCTGCGGCACGCGCCCCGGCTGCGCGCGGTGCTGCACGCGGCGGGGTCCGTGCGCGGGCACGTGGGCCAGCCGGTATTCGACCGCGGGATCCTGGTCACCACGGCCGCCGACGCCAACGCCGAGCCGGTCGCCAGGTACACCCTCGCGGCGACCTTGTGGGCGGTTAAGAAGGTGCCGTTCCTCGCGGCCGACGCGGCAAGCTACCGGGACGACTGGAGCTACCGGCGGCGGCGCGGCGAGCCCACCGGCACCTCGCCCGTCATCGTCCTCGTCGGGTTCTCCCGGGTCGGGCGCCGGGTGGCGCGGCTGCTCCAGCTGGCCGGCGCCGCCACGGTGCTCGTCGTGGATCCTTACGCGGACCCGTCGGCCGTCGCGGGCGCGGGTGCTCAGCTGGTCACCCTGGCCGACGCGCTGCCCCGCGCGGACGTGCTCAGCCTGCACGCTCCCGACCTGCCGTCGACCCGGCACATGATCGGCGCCGCCGAACTGGCGGCGCTGCCGGCCGGCGCCACGTTCATCAACACCGCGCGGGGGGCTCTCGTCGATCACGCGGCGCTTGAGCAGGCCTGCCGGGCCGGGCTGCACGCCATCCTCGACGTGACCGACCCCGAGCCGCTGCCGCGCACGTCGGTCCTTTACGAGCTGCCGAACGTCATGCTCAGCCCGCACGTGGCGGGGTCGCTCGGTGCGGAGACCAGGCTGATGACGGCAACCGCGCTCGACGAGCTTGAGCGGTACGCGGCGGGCCTGCCGCCAGTGGCCGCGGTGACCGCGCAATCACTGAAGCTGCAGGCCTGACGGAGGAGGCACCCATCGTTATGCTGCCCCTGTTCAGCCAGCAGCCCGCGGACCCGCGGCTCTCGCCGTACACCGGGTGGACGCGCGCGCACTGGGAGACGGTCGCCGACCAGCTGCTGCTTGCCGTGCGCCCGTACGCGCGGGGTGGCAACGCGCTGATCGGCCTGCCCGGCCCGGCCAGCCGCTCCGGTGCGTGGAGCGATGGCCTCGAGGGGTTCGCCCGCTCGTTCCTGCTCGCGGCGTTCCGGCTGGCGGGCGCGGGCGGCCGCGACCCCCACGGGCTGGCCGGCTGGTACGCGGCCGGCCTCGCGGCGGGCACCGACCCGGCCTCCCCGCAGCGCTGGCCGCGGCTGGACGAGGTCGGCCAGGCGAAGGTTGAGGCGGCAGCCATCGCGATAGCGCTGCATGAGACCAGGCCGTGGATATGGGACCGGCTGGACGACGGGGTGCGGGCGCGCGTGCTCGACTGGCTCGCCGCTCATCCCGGCACGTGGGTTCCCGACAACAACTGGGTCTGGTTCCGCGCCGTCGCCGCCGCGTTCTGCCGCTCGGCCGGCGGACCGTGGGACCAGGCGGACATCGAGCACGCGGTCGCGCGCACCGAGGACTGGTACGCCGGCGACGGCTGGTACACCGACGGCGGCACGCGGAACTTCGACCATTACAACGGCTGGGCGATGCACCTGTACCCGTTGTGGTACTGCCGCATCGCCGGCTCGCTTGCGGGCCCCGGTCTCGCGGAACGCTACCGGTCACGGCTGCGGCGGTACCTGCCGGACGCGGCGCACCTGGTCGGCGGCGACGGGGCGCCGCTGTTCCAAGGCCGCTCGCTGACCTACCGGTTCGCGGCGCTCGCACCGTTCTGGACGGGCGCGCTGTTCGGCGCGACCCCGCTGGCGCCCGGGCTGACCAGGCGGATCGCCAGCGGGATGCTGCGCTACTTCCTGTCCGCGGGCTGCCTGCGCGCGGACGGCACGCTTTCGATCGGCTGGCACGGGGAGTTCCTGCCGGTCCGGCAGATGTACTCGGGACCAGGCTCACCGTACTGGGCGGCGAAGGGCTTCGCGGGGCTGCTGCTGCCGGAAAGCGACCCGGTGTGGCAGTCCGCCGAGGAACCGCTGCCGGTGGAGCGCGGCGACTTCACCCGGGTCGCCAGGGCACCGGGCTGGGTGATCTCCGGCACGTCGGCCGACGGCATCATCCGGGTCGCCAACCACGGCACGGACCACGCAGCTGGCCCCGCGTCCAGCGAGCCAGGCGATGCGTACGACCCGTTCTACTGCCGGTGGGCATACGCCACGAGGACCGGCCCCGACCTCAGCGGCCCCGACCCCGGCGACGGTGTGGACTGCGGTGTCTCGCTGACCGACGCCGACGGCCGCCCGTCAAGCCGGCGGCCGCTGGCCCTTGTGCGCGTCTCCGGCCGGGCCGGCGTCTCCCGTCACCAGGCGCACTGGCCGTCAGGCGCCGGAGAGCCGGCCGCAGCGGGCCCGTGGCTGACCACGGCCAGCGTCGTGCGCGGCTGCTGGGAAGTCCGCCTGGTGCGCGTGGCGGCGGACGCCCCCGCAGGACCGTGGGACCTTCGGATCGGCGGGTGGCCGGTGGCCGCGGGCGAACCGCCCGCCGCCCGGGAAGCGCCCGGCACCGCGCTGGTCCGCGCCGCGGACGGGCTGACCAGCTGCGTCATCGCGCTGCACGGCGCCGTGAACGCCGGCGTGCACCGTCCGGCGGCGCCGCACGCGTTCGGCCGGCACGCCGCGGTTCCCTTCCTGCGGTCCGCCGGCCCGGTCCGGCCGGGCGAGACGTACGCGGCGGCCGTGGCGCTGTCGGGCGATCCGGCCGGCCCTGGCGAGCCGCCCGGGCTGGCGACCGTGCCTGGCGCTGCGGGCGACCTGGCGGTGGTGGTCCGCTGGGCCGACGGCGAACAGGACCGGCTGACCTTGTGACTGATTTCCCGCGCCGGCAGGCGCTCTCCCGCACCCTCTGTGGGATTTCGTGTCTGCTGTGGCATTCTGTGCCCTCTACGCCACCGTGCCCTCAGTGTCGCCTGCGCCGCGCCGTCGTGCGCCCCGCTCGGCGCCGCCCGGGTGGCCCCGCCCTCTCGCCTGCTCGGTGCGGGCTCTCTGGCTGATCGCATCGGTGCAGCCCAAGGTGCCAACTAGCAAGCTATATCAGCAGGTGTCTAAATAGGAAAAATCTATCATCATTTCAATCAATGGCACATCAAGTGGTCTGCCAAGCAAACCACCATTTCAATCAATGGCATGCAGGGCGATCTACCAGCAAATTTTGAACATCATCGAACAATAAAATAATCATTACTGAAAAAAATACTTACCTACTGAGCTGTTGCAAAGTTAGAATTGCCACGAATTCCTCCGAAAATGCCCACCTTTCCCGCCGTGCGGTGAGAACATTCCGTCGTCGTTAAACGATTCGAACGATGAGGAAGGTCATGTTCACTCGAGTGCGGCGAGTGTCATGCTGTGCCCTGGCTGTGGCGGCGGTCGCGCTGCTCGGCTCGTGCGGCAGTGGCAGCGGCGGGTCGGCGGGCTACTCCGGGCCGGCGATTGCCATCACCCTGGGCGCCTTGCCCGTCGTCGACGACGTGAGCGCGTACATCGCCCAGAAGGAAGGCATCTTCAAGCAGTACGGCCTGGACGTCAAGATCACACCAGTGCTGACCAGCGTGCTGGCCATCCCGATGATGAAGAAGGGCCAGATCGACATCCTCGGCGGCGGCAACTACGTCTCCTTCATCGAGGCATCGGCCAAGGACCCGGGCCAGCTGCCGTACCGGATCCTGGCGGAGGCGGCGACCTGCTCGCCGGGCTCGTTCGTCATCCTGACGCTCCCGTCCTCTGGCATTCAGACGCCGGCGCAGCTTGAGCACAAGACGATCGCCGTGAACCTGACGCAGAACATCCAGACGTTGATGATCAACTCGGTTCTCACCGCCGACGACGTGAAGGCATCGACGGTGAGCTACAAGGCCATCGCGTTCCCGAAGATGATCGCCGCGCTCGAGTCCCGCAAGGTCGACGCGATCAGCGCCGTCGAGCCGTTCGTCACGACGGCCGAGCAAAAGGCGGGCGCGGTCCCCATCGTCGACCAGTGCAGCGGTCCCGACAGCAACCTTCCGCTGTCCGGCTACATCGCCACCAGCGCGTGGGCGCAGCAGAACCCGGACGCCGTCCACCGCTTCCAGCAGGCGATGGCCCAGGCCCAGGAGATCGCCGACAGTGACCGCGCGGAGGTGGAGAAGACCCTGCTCACCTACGTCCCCGGACTAACGCCCGTGCAGGCCGCCACGATCACGCTTGAGCAATTCCCGACCTCGCTGGACAGCGTCCAGCTCAACCGGGTTTCCGACCTTATGGAAGAAGCCGGCCTGCCCCACGTCCAGGCAAGCGCGCTCATAAACGGGTGAGGAGGGTCGCCGCGAGCCGTACTTGAAAATATCCCGCAAATAACAACGCGGCCAGGTCACAGCGCTCATCGCCGAGGGCGAGAGCGCTATCTGGCCGTCCCCCACCATAAAGGAGTCCCATGAAATTCGCATCCGAGTCGCGGGTGCTCGTCGTCGGCGCGGCCGCGGCGGCAATTCTCATCTCCGCGTGCAGCAGTTCAAGCAGCACCACCAGCGCTCAGAGCAGCACATCCGCTAGCGGCTCGCCCAGCGCCTCGGCAAGCAGTAGTCCCACCGCGATGACGAACATCGTCGTGGGGTCGCTGCCGGTGCTCGACACGGCCGGCTTGCAGGTCGCGATCAAGGAGGGTTTCTTCACGCAGGCCGGGCTGAACGTGACGGTCAAGTCCGTCGCGCAGAGCACGGTGGCGATCCCCGACCTGCTGCACGGCAGCATCGACGTGATCGGCGGCGGCAACTACGTGTCGTTCCTCGAGGCGCAGGCGCACGGAACGTTCCCGGTCGAGTTCCTGGCCCCGGCGGTTGACTGCACGACGAACAACTACGGCGTGGTGGCCATGCCGTCATCCGGCATCACCAAGGCGTCGGACCTGGCGGGCAAGACGATCGCCGTGAACCTGACGCAGAACATCCAGACGCTGACCACGAACGCGGTGCTGTCGGCCGACGGGGTGAGCGCGGGCTCGGTGAAGTACGTGCAGATCCCGTTCCCCAACATGGTCGCGGCGCTGACGTCCGGCAAGGTGAACGCGGTCAGCGCGGTCGAGCCGTTCCTCTCCGCCGCGCTGGCGGCGGGCGGCAAGCTCGTGACCTCGACCTGCACCGGGCCGACGGCGGACTTCCCGATGTCGGGCTACATCACCACGCAGACCTGGGCGGCGGCGCACCCGGCCGCGGCCAAGGCGTTCCAGACGGCGCTTGAGAAGGGCAACGCGTACGCCAACGCTAACCCGAGCGTGGTCCGCGCAGTGCTGCCCACCTACACCAAGATCTCCGCGACGGCGGCGGCCTCTGTGCCGCTCGGCACGTACCCTGGCACGCTCACCACGACCCCGCTGCAGCGCATCGTGACGCTGATGAAGGCCGGCGGGCTCAGCACGCCTGCTGACCTGTCGTCGCTGGTCCTGTCCTCCTAGACCAGATGGCTTCTGTTACTTCCGTAACGTCGACCGCCGCCGCCGGATCCTCCGGCGGCGGCGGTCGGCCGTCGTGGATCGGCCGGTGGGCGCGCGGCGCCGCCGGGATTGTCGTGTTCTTGCTACTGGCGGAGGCGGCGGGACGGCTGGGCATCATCAGCCGCTCGGCGCTGCCGCTGACTTCCTCGGTGCTGTGGCGGACCGTGCTGCTCGCGGGCAACGGCGGGTTCATCGCCGACACGGGGGCGACCGTCGAGGCATGGGCGGTCGGGCTGGCCATCACGGTGGCCGTGGGCGTTCCGCTCGGAGTGCTGCTCGGCAGCCTGCCCGGCGTGCGGGTGGCGACCAAGGCCATCGTCGAGTTCCTGCGGCCGATCCCGTCGGTGGCGTTGATCTTGCTGGTCAGCCTGCTGCTCGGGCCGGGGCTTCGGATGACGGCGACGCTGATCGTCTACGGTGCCATCTGGCCCGTGCTGTACAACACGATCGCGGGGATCGACGACGTCGACCCGGTGACGATGGAGACCCACCGGGCGTTCGGGTTCTCCCGGCTTCAGGCGGTGTGGATGGTGTCGCTGCCGTCCGCGGCGCCGTACATCGGGACCGGGATACGGCTCGCCTCGGCGGTCGCACTGATCCTCGACATCGCCACCGGCTACATCACCGGCGCGATCAACGGCCCGGGCATCGGCGCGTACATCTCGCAGGAGAGCGCCGGCTCGGACGACCTCACCGTCATCCTGGCGGCGACCGTCTGGGCGGGGTTCCTCGGCCTGGTCCTCGACCTGCTGCTGACCATGCTGCAGCGGAGGCTCCTGCGCTGGCACCACGTGCGCCTGGGGGAGACCGAATGAGCTGGAAGCGGCTGAGCTGGGCGTGGCGCTGGGTCGTCCTGGTCGCGGGCGTCGCCGCCTGGCAGCTATGGACCTCGGCGGCGCACAGTTCCTTCTTCCCGAAGCCGTCGGCGATCGTGGCCCGCATGTACCACCTGTGGTTCTCGGGACCTGCCACGCACGTGTTCCTGACGGCGGACGCGACCGGGAACATCCTGCCGAGCCTCGGGCGCGTCTTCGCCGGCCTGGCGATCGCCGTGGTCATCGGCGTGCCGCTGGGGATCGCGCTTGGCCGGTCCCCGGCCGTGACCGCTTACCTGAGCCCGCTGCTGCAGTTCGCCAGGGCGCTGCCCGTGGTGACGATGGCGCCCGTGTTCTTCGCGCTGTTCAAGCTCGGCACCCAGATGGAGGTCGCCACGATCGTGTTCGGCACGATCTGGCCGATCCTGCTGAACACGGTCGACGGGGCCGCGTCGGTCGACCCGGTGCAGTTGGAGACCGCGCGGGCCTTCCGGATGAGCCGGTGGCAGCGGGTGGCACGGCTCATCGTCCCCGCCACGCTGCCCAGGGCGTTCGCCGGGTTCCGGCTCAGCCTGTCGCTGTCGCTCATCCTGATGGTCTTCGCCGAGCTGGTGGGCAGCACCAACGGCATCGGGTACGAGATGAGCAACGCGACCAACTCCTTCGACATGACCTTGCTGTGGTCGACGATCGTCCTGCTCGGCATCCTCGGCTACCTGCTCAACGAACTGCTCGCCAGGACCGAACGGCTCGTCCTGTCCTGGCACACCCCCCACAGAGAACGGGAATGACGTGCTTGAGGTAACGGACCTGACCAGGACCTACGGACGCGGGCCCGGCGCGCACACCGCGGTCACCGGGGTCAGCCTCACGGTCGCGCAAGGCGAGCTGGTCAGCATCGTGGGGCCGTCGGGCTGCGGCAAGTCCACGCTGCTGCGCTGCATCGCCGGGCTGACCCCGCCCACCAGCGGGCGGGTCGTGCTGCGCGGCGTCCCCGTCCACGACGTACCGGACGGGCTCGCCGTGGTCTTCCAGGACTACGGCCGGTCCCTGTTCCCCTGGCTGTCCGTCAGGGACAACGTCGCGATGCCGCTGCGCCGCACCATCCGGAGCCGCGCCGTGCGCCGCAAGGCCGCCGACGCGGCCCTCGCCGCCGTCGGGCTGCCCGGCTCGGGGGACAAGTACCCCTGGCAGCTGTCCGGCGGCATGCAGCAGCGCACCGCCATCGCCCGCGCCCTGGCCTGCGATCCGGTGCTGCTGCTCATGGACGAGCCGTTCGGCTCGGTGGACGCCCAGACCAGGGAAGACCTCGAGGACCTCGTGCTGCGGGTGCGGCGCGAGCGAGACATCACGATCCTCGTTGTCACGCATGACATCGACGAGAGCGTTTACCTGGGCGACCGCGTCATCGTGCTGACTCCAGGGCCCGGCCGCGTCCGCGCGGACCTGCGAGTCGACCTCCCTGCGCCGAGAGACCAGATCGAGACCAAGGAACTGCCCGAGTTCGTCCACCTGCGCACCGAGGTCTCCCGGCTGGTCCGCAGCAGAGACGAGCCCGCGGCCGCCAACGGGACGGTCACCGCGGACGCGGACCCGCACGGTCGATAAGCGGCGGCGGATCGCCGGCCACCGCACGCGGTTCCCGTGCGCGTCAGTCAGCGCCGCGCTGAAGCTGCCACGCGGCCTCGACGGCGTCTTCAATGGCGCCAGCGTCGCCTCGGACGAGGTCGGCGACGACCATCATGTGCTTGGCGTACCGGGCCGGGACGCTGAAAGTCTCGGGGAACTGCCGCAACAGCTGGTCGCGATAATCGAAGTCGGCGCGGATCACCAGACAGGCCTCATCAAGCTGGCGGGCGACCAGACGGCCGTGGTAACGCCACTGGACCAGTCCGCTGGCCATGGTGCGGCGCACGCCAGCCAGCGCCCCGGCCAGCCGGTCTACCTCGCCGATCTGCAGCATCGCGGGCTCCCATGCATGCCTGCGCTCACGACCCTCGGAACGATCCTAGCCACACCGGGTTGAGGCTGCATTCGGGTTATCTCTACCGCCGCACTTGGTGATGATCCCGTCTGCCGGCGCCGGCTGGCGCACCGAGATGACCGCTTTGCATAGATGGCGACCACGCGCGGGCAGCTTTGCATAACTGGTGACCAAAATAAGGCAGAAATCGGACGGCCACATTGGTCGCCCGCTATGCAAAGAGCGTTTTCCGTGGTCGCCAGCTATGCAAAGCCAGCTCGTCCAAGGGACGGTCGCGCTGCCTTGAGAGGTTCCCGTGATTGCTGTTGCCAACGAGAGATGTGAGCGTCTCAACGGCCGAGAATCTCGCCGATGTATCTGCTTGTCACTTCGCCTCCTCTGTCCAAACAGGTACACATTCACGACGGCTAGCCGCGCTTACGGCAAACCGGGAGGGGGCACACACGATGGTGCCGATGAATACGGCATGGGGCGAAAACCCTGCGCTGACATACCGCAACATGCGAGCGATCACCGGGTACGTCGGGCTGACCTTGCCGGTGGTGCTGCTCATCGCCGGGGGCGTTGACGGGCACATCGAGTCATCGCTCAGCGCGTACTACTACACGAAGGTCGGCAACGTCTTCACCGGCGCGCTGTGCGTCATCGGGGTCTTCCTGCTGGCCTACCGCCTGACCGTGTGGGCGGTGGACAACATCGCCACGACGCTCGCCGGCGTCGCCGCCCTCGGCGTCGCGTTCTTCCACGCGGCTCCGCAGAATGCCACGCCGGGCCAGCTCCGGCTGGCCGACGTGCACCTCACCTGCGCTGCGGTCCTGTTCGTCCTCCTCGGCGCGATCTCGCTGTTCCTGTTCCCCCGTGACGTGCTGGCGAGCCAGCGCTGGCGGGCGAACTGCTACCGGGCCCTCGGCGCGCTGATCTGGCTGTCGATCGCCCTCATGCCGACGCTCAGCTGGCTGGTCAGCTCGTTCTACAACAACCATCACGTCTTCTTCATCCTGGAGACGGTCTGCGTGATGGCCTTCGCCGGGTCGTTCATCCTCAAGGGCCACGGCCAGCCAGGCGACCGGGAACTCGACAAGGCGGCAAGCACGCCGTCGCGCGCGGCGATAAGCCCGCGCCCGGCGCCAGCGGTGCCATCCGGGTCACGCTGACGCAGCCACGCTGACCCGGCGCTCGCTCAAGCGGGCGCCGGGTCAGACTTCGTCGTCGAGCAGCGAGAAGAGCGCCTGGTCGTGCAGCCCATCGTCTTCGAGTCCCGTACGGCGAAGCGTTCCTTCCCGCCGGAAGCCCGCCTTCTCCGCCACCCGCACCGACGCGACGTTGTCCGTGTTCGCCGTCAGCCAGGCCCGCTGCACGCCGCCTTCGGTGAGCGCCCACCTGGCGACCGCGCCGAGTGCCTCCGTCGCGTAGCCCTTGCCACGCTCGTCGGGGCGGACGCCGTAGCCGATCTCCACCGAGCGGACCTCCCAGTCGGCGTGGAACAGGCCAATTGACCCGACGATCTGGCCGGCCGCGCGGTCAAGCATCATCAGGTGCACGCCCGTTCCCTCCTGTCGCAGCCGGTGCGCACCGTCGGCGAGCCACCCGGCGACCTCGTCCGGGTCTGACGGCGCACCGGGCGGCAGCGCTTCGGGCGACCCGCAGTCGAGGAGCCCGCGCACCAGCCCGGCGTCGCCGGCGCCGTACTCGCGTAGCTCCAGCCGTGCGGAACGGATCACGGGAGAGGAGAAGGAGCTCATGGCAGCCAACCGTACCGCCGCCGCCTCAGCTCCGGGAGAGACGGACGAGCCGGCCGATCGCCGGAAAGACGGAGGCTTTTCCGCCGCCGGGTGCGCAGGTAGCGTTTGCGGTGTGGGAGAGATGACGTGGCTGGATGCCACCGCGCAGGCTGAGCTTGTCCGCCGTGGTGAGGTAAGTCCCAAGGAACTGGCGCAGGAGGCCATCGCCCGGATCGAGGCGGTCAACCCGAAGCTGGACGCCGTGATCAGGACACGGTTCGACGCGGCGCTCGCCGAGGCCGCGGGCGAGCTGCCCGACGGGCCGTTCCGCGGCGTCCCAACCCTGTTCAAGGACCTGGGCTGCACGGTGGAGGGCGAGGTCACCGCCTTCGGCGTCGGCCCGATGCGCGACGTGGCGATCCCGGTGACGTCTTACCTGGCGGCGCAGTTCCGCGCGGCCGGCTTCGTCCCGCTCGGCCGGACCAACGTGCCGGAGATGGGCACCACCGTGACCACCGAGCCGCGCAGCTTCCCCCCGGCGCGCAACCCGTGGGATCCCGATCACTCCACCGGCGGGTCGTCGGGCGGGTCGGCCGCCGCGGTGGCGTCGGGCATGGTGGCGGTGGCGCACGCCAACGACGGCGGCGGCTCCATCCGCATTCCGGCCAGCGAGTGCGGCCTGGTGGGACTCAAGCCGACCCGCGGGCGGGTGAGCCAGGGACCGCTCACCGGGGAGGCGTGGGCCGGCAGCACGATTGACGGGGCGGTCGCGCGCAGCGTCCGCGACGCGGCCGGCGTCCTCGACGTGATCAGCGCGCCCATGCCAGGCGATCCCTACTGGGCACCGCCGCTCCCGCGCCCGCTGGCGCAGGAGGTCGGCGCGGACCCGGGCCGGCTGCGCATCGGGATGCTCGACCACGCGGACGGGGAAGGCTACCTCGACGACCCGGAGTGCCGCGCCGCGGTCGCCAAGACGGCGACGCTACTGGAGTCGCTCGGCCACCACCTCGACCAGTCCGCTCCCGCGGCCATGTTCGACAGTGAGTTCCTCCGCAATTTCGTCGCGATCATCGCCGCCGACACCGAGGCGACCTTCCAGGCCTTCGAGATGCTGCTCGGCCGCCGGATCGGTGACGACGAGATCGAGCCGCGCAACGCCGCCTACCGGCGCGGGGGCCAGGAGCTCGGCGCGGTGCCCTACCTGCAGGCCCGGGCCTGGCTCGGCATGTGGTCGCGCCGGATGGCGGACTGGTGGACCGGTCATGACCTGCTGCTGACGCCCACCGTCGCCGCCCCGCCGCCCCGCCTTGGCTGGTTCACCGGCGACGGCCCCGAGCAGGAGGACTCGCACATCATCAGCTTCATGCCGTACACGGCGCAGTTCAACATGACCGGCCAGCCGGCGGTCAGCCTCCCGTTGCACTGGACAGCGGGCGGCCTCCCGGTCGGTGTGCAGCTCGTCGCACCCTACGGGCGCGAGGACATGCTCATCCGCGTCGCGAGCCAGCTCGAGCAGGCCGCACCGTGGAGCGGCCGGCGCCCGCAGGTCCACGCGTAACGCCGGGCGTTACCCCGTGCCGGTGACCCGGCCGCGGACCGCCAGCCGGGCCGGCGGCCACGGTCAGCGGCTAGCCGCCGGCCGGCCCCGCCGTCCTTACCGGGTTCCTTCATTATGCCGGTTGACCTGCGCGTTCTTCCCGTCAGCCGCTACGCTGATCGCGCTGCGCACCGGCAGCGGCCGCAGCTCGATGATGGCGCGCCCTCTAGGACCGACGCGGCCGCGCGTTTACAATCGGTCGGTACCTACGTAATTAGGCCGTTCTGCACCGGTTTGTCACACGGGCCCCTGAGGGCGCACCAGCCGACCGGACCAGGGCCGGCGGCGGAGAGGGACCCCGTGGCATGAGGCTCGGCTGGATGAGGACCGGCGCGATGGCCGCCGCAGTCGCGACGTTCCTGGTAAGCGGCTGTTCCGCGGCGCCGGCCGGTGACCCGCGGCCCGCCGCCAGCGGCTCGGCGAGCTACTGGGACCGCTCCCGGCTCGTCAACGCGCGGCCGCTGCGGGCCGGGGTCCACGCCGCCCCGCTGGCCGGCCAGTCGCCGGCCGCGCATACCGATTCCGCGCCGGCCGCGCTGCGGGTCGGTGCGCTGTTCGAGCATGACGCGAGCGGCGGGCACTTCTGCACGGCGAGCGTGGTCGCTAGCCCCGGCGGGGACCTGCTGATCACCGCCGCGCACTGCATCAGCAACGGCGACGGCAGCGGCTACAAGAGCGACATCGTCTTCATCCCGGACTATCACGACGGCGCTACGCCGTACGGCATCTGGACGCCGGCGCGACTGCTCGTCGCGCCCCAGTGGGCGAACTCCGCCGATCCGGCCTTCGACGTCGGCTTCATCGTCCTGCAGCCGCACGACGGCGAGAACATCCAGCAGGTGCTCGGCGCTAACCAGCTCGGCTACGACACCGGGTACCAGTACCGGGTGCGCGTCACCGGGTACCCGAGCAGCGCCGACGCCCCCATTACCTGCGTCAACTGGACGTCCATGGAGAGCGCAACCCAGCTGGAGTTCGACTGCGACGGGTACACCGGCGGCACGAGCGGCAGCCCGTGGGTGACCGGCTTCGACCCGCAGACGCGGACCGGCACGATCGTGGGCGTGATCGGCGGCTACCAGGAGGGCGGCGACTCCCCGTCCGTCTCCTACAGCCCCTATTTCGGTAGCGGCATCTATCAGCTCTACGAGCAGGCCATCGGCCAGGGCTGAGCCCGGCCGGGGCTCGTGACCGGCTCGCACGATCCCTGGGGCTGCGGCTTCACCGGGTTCACCGGGAAGACGGGCAGCGTGATGGTGCCGGCGGCCGGGGTCCGGACCGGGAACAAGACCCGCAGGTCCGGCGACGCCAGCTGCTGCCACATCCAGGCCAGCGCGGTCGGCAGGGCGGCCTGCCAGGCGCTGCCGGAATCCCTGGCGTTACTGAGCTTGATGAAGGGGACCTGCTCGATGCGGTTAAGCGCGGCCGTGAACATGGTCGCCGGCTGGAAGTCGGACACGTCGCTCGTCCCGGCCGCGACCCAGAAGGCCGGCAGGGGCCCGCTGCCGCCCGGCTTGAGCCGCTCCGCGAGGTACAGCGGGCTGTTGGCGGTTTCCAAGGACACGTTGTCGTTCAGCGCGCCGGCCGCCGGGCCGTCGGCGGCCCGGAAGTAGCCCTCGATGACAGCGGCGGCGCCGAACGAGCCGGGATGGCGCAGCGCGAGGTTGGCCGCGCAGTAACCGCCGGAAGAGTAGCCGGCCATGCCCCACTGGTAGGGGTCATCACTGACCCGGTAGCGGGCGAGCATGTCGGCACGCACGTCCTGGGTGAGGTAGGTGTCGTCGCTGACGCCTGGCCCGTTGACGCAGTCCTGGTAGTCGCGGCCGGAGCCGTTGATGGACGGCATCACCAGCACCATCGGCCCGATGACGTGCCTGGCGATCAGCGTGTCCGCAACCCGGTTGATCTGTAGCACGTTCTCCCAGGACACCGGGGAGCCCGGGGTGCCGTGGAAGAGCTCGAGGACCGGGAACCTGACCTGCGCGTAGCGGGCCTGGCCGTACTGCGGCGGCAGGTACACCAGCGCAAGCCGGCGGTAGCCGCTGAGCTTGCCAGGCAGGCTCGTCCAGCCGAAGCGGCCGGACTCAAGCGCGGTCGTGCTTGTCGTGGTGGTCGGCGGGATGGCGCCAAGGTTGCCGGTACCGCCGTGGAAGTCGGTCCACAGCGCTCCCCAGGTCTTGTAGTACCCGTAGTAGTAGTTGACCGCCGCGATCCCGCCGGTCATCGCCATCATGACCGACAGGGCCCCGCAGAGGACCTTGACCGGCAGCAGGCGGAACCGGATGGCGGCCACCAGGAGGGCGGCGCTCGCGGCGACGAGCAGCACGGTAAGCAGACGCGAGTCGGGGCCTAGCATGTCCGCGGCCCATTTCTGTGCTCGGGGGAAGGGGTCGGGGGAGGGGACGCCGTGCGCACGAACGTATCCGCGGGTAGCGAATACATCCCGGAACGTGACGAAGTCTACCGTTGTCAACGGCGCTTAAAACACCTTGAGCAGGCTGATTCCGCAGGTGGCAGCGGATACGTCGAGAATTGTGGTGAATTCTGACTATATCTGCTTGTACCTATACAGGGACCGCTCTCTGGCTTGAGGCGGGCCGGACCTGGCCGGGTCCCGGCATGCCGCACGACGAGGCGGCGTGGCCTGACTGCGCGGCGGGCTTGCACGGCCCGAAGTGGTGATGCGGCTTCACCGGGCGGACGGGCAGCGTGACGACGCCGGGGGCCTGGCTCCGGACCGGGAACAGGACCCGCAGGTCCGGCGGCGCCAGCTGCTGCCACAGCCAGGCCAGCGCGTCCGGCAGGGCGGCCTGCCAGGCGTTGCCGGTATCTCCCGCGTTGAGCTTGGTGAAGGGGACCTGCTCGAACCGGTTAAGCGCGGCCGTGAAGACGGTCGCCGTCTGGTAGTCGGTTCTCCGCCCGGTCCCGGCCGCCACCCAGAAGGCCGGCAGGGGGACGCTGCCCGGCGTGAGCCGCTCCGCGAGGTACAGCGGGCTGTTGGCGGCCTCGAGCGGCTGGCTGTGGTTCAGCACGGAGGCGGCCGGGCCGTCGGCGGCCCGGAGGTAGGGCTCAATGAGCGCGGCGGCGCCGAACGAGCCGGGATGGCGCAGCGCGAGGTTGGCCGCGCAGTAACCGCCCGAGGAGTAGCCGCTCATGCCCCACTCGTAGGGATCCTGGCTAACCCGGTAGTGGGCGAGCATGTCGGCGCGCACGTCCTGGGTGAGGTAGGTGTCGTCGTTGACGTCTGGCCCGTTGACGCAGTCCTGGTAGTCGTGGCCGGAGCCGTTGATGGACGGCATCACCAGCACCATGGGCCCGATGATGTGCCTGGCGATCAGCGTGTCCGCGAGCCGGTTGATCTGCAGCACGTTGTTCCAGGTCAGTGGTGAGCCAGGGGTGCCGTGGAAGAGCTCGACGACCGGGAACCTGACGTGCGCGTAGCGGGCCTGGCCGTACTGCGGCGGCAGGTACACCAGGGCGCGGCGGCTGTAGCCGCTGCTCTTGCCGGCCAGGATGGTCCAGCCGTACCGGCCGGATGCAAGCTGGGTGGTGGTCGCCGCCGCCGCGATGGTGCCGAGGTTGCCGTTGGTGCCGTGGAAGTCGGCCCACAGCGCCCCCCAGGTCTTGTAGTACCCGTAGTAGTAGTTGACCGCCGCGATCCCGCCGGTCATCGCCATCACGATGGACAGGGCGCCGCAGAGGACCCGGACCGGCAGGGGCCGGTAGCGGATGGCGACGACCAGGAGGGCCACGCTCGCGATGACGAGCAGTGCAGTCAGCAGCCGCGAGTCAGGTCCTAGCATGTCCTCGCCGCTTCTGTGCTCGGGGAATGGAGGCCATATGCCCGGTGCGGCTGGCGAAGGCCCGTACGTCCCGGAACACCCGAAGTCTAATCATTTCCGACCGCTGTCATGCTTAGGAAACGATTCGGGCGGCTCTGACTATCCGCTCAACTAGCTAAGAACCGGTTTACTTTCCGGTTCAAGACGACCGCGGCACGGCGAGCGGCCCGCGGCCGCTGCCGCCCGGCCGCATCGCGGGCACCAGCTCGCTGGTGACCAGGCCGTTCTCGGCGGTCAGCTCGTCGATGACGGCGAACGCGGCGGCGATGCGCTCGGCCGAGTCGATCACCACGGTGACGGCGGGGACGTGCCGGCCGAGCTGCAGCAGCCGGTCGCCGTGCGGCGCGTGGTCACCGTGAAAGCCCCACATGCCGCGCTGGGTGGTCGCGCCGGCGATCCCCGCGCCGCGCAGCCGGCGGACGATCGTCCGGTGCACCGGCCGGCCGTCGTGCAGCGCGGCCTCCGACGTGTAGACCATCAGCTTGTGCCACACTGGCAGGCCGCTGTCGTCCGTGGCCGGCCGGGCGGTCAGAGCGGACAGGGGAGGCGCGCACAGCAGCTCGCCGTCGCGCTTGCAGATGCGCACCCGCTCCAGCGTCAGCAGCGGCCGGGTGAGCAGCCCGCCGAGCTCGGGAAGCACCCGCGCGATGCGCGGGCCCGCGCCGACCGCGATGATCATCATCGGGGTCGCGGCATTGCGGCTGAAGAACGCGGCGCGCTCCCGCTGCCCGTGCGCGGTCCCGTCCACGCCGAGCAGCGCCGTCGCCCCGGCGATGCCGCGGCGGTGCAGCAGGTCGCACACCGCGACGAAGGCGGGCACCCGGTACACCCGCTCCTGGCGGCCCAGGTAGATGGTCAGCTTCGTCTCTTCGTGCACCTCTTCGGGCAGCGAGACGGCCGGGATGTCACCGCTCAGCAGCCGCGCCCGCTCCAAGGTCACCAGGCCGGCCCCGCACAGCCGCGCGGCCGTCCCGGCCAGCGGCTCGAGCCGCGCCCTGGTGTCGACCGCCACCGCGGTCAGCGGCAGGTCCTCCGACAGGGTCAGTGACCGGTCGGTGCGCAGCCGCTGCCGCGCGCCGAACCCCTCGGTGCCGCGCAGCAGGATGCTCGCGGCGACCTCGTGCTTGCCGTACAAGTCGAGCAGCGCGTCGGCGGCGAACCGCCCGGCGGCCCGGTGCCGCTCGCCGAAGTAGCTGGTGAGCTTGACCGCTTCCTCGTTCACAGGTGCCCGCCGATCAGCCGGCCGAGCGCCGCCGCGGCGACCCCGAGCACCAGGCTCACGACGATGTTGAGCGCCGCCTTGCGGTGCTGGCGCTCCTCGGTCAGCCGCTGCGTCTCCAGCATCCAGGTGGAGAAGGTGGTGTACGAGCCGACGGCCGCGGTCCCGGCGAGCAGCGCCGCGTCGCCCGTCAGGGCGAGCCCGGCCAGCAGGCCGAGTATGACCGAGCCGGACAGGTTGACCGCCAGCGTGCCGTACGGGAAGTCGCGCCCGGACGCCGCGGAGACCAGGCCGTCCACGTAGAACCGCAGCACGGAGCCGGCCCCGCCGATCAGCACCACCGCGGTCCACACCAGGACGCTCATGAGGACACCTCGCTGGCGCTCGGAGTCCGCATTCGCGGACGCACTGTACTTACTGATTCGCTCGCAAGCTCGCTCATGAGGACACCTCGCTGGCGCTCGGAGTCCGCATTCGCGGACGCACTGTACTTACTGATTCGCTCGCAAGCTCGCTCATCGCCTCACTGATCCTCTGACCACGGGCACCCTGCGCACCAGCGCGGTGGACAGGTGGATCGCGGCGTACCCCGCCACGATGCTCGCCGCGGCGTACCCGGCGGCCAGGCCGTACGCGTGGGCGCTGAGCATCCTCAGTATCTCCACCTGCATCGTGGAGAACGTGGACAGCCCGCCGCATATCCCGGTGCCGAGCAGCGGCCTGCGGTAGCTGGACAGCGGCAGCCGCTCCTGCAGGCGCGTCATGAAGTAGCCGAGCAGCAGCGCCGCCACGATGTTCACGCCGAACGTGGGCCACGGCCACGCCGTGGCCGCGTGCGGGAACGCCTGCGCGAGCGCGGCGCGGGCCAGCGTGCCGAGCGCGCCGCCCGCGAAGATCGCCGCGACCGTCTGGCCGTCCGGGCGCGGCAGCACGGGCCTGGACCCGCGGGCACGCGGTACCGCCGGGCCCTCGGCGATCCGTGACGCTGTATCTGGCACTTCCCGATTTTAGCGGCCCGGTCGACCGGGCCGCCGGCCGCGGTTAATTACTGGCGGGCCCGGCAAATGCGTTATATCGTGAATAGGAGCCAAGGAGGTGTCCGATGCGAGGCATCGCGAAGCTGCTCTTCGACGGAGACGGTGACGGGAGCCGGCTCCTCGGCCTGCTCGACGGGGACGAAGACTGGTTCCGGCTGGCCGATGAGGCGCGCCGGACGGGCGAGTGGTGCGGGACCACCCCGGGCCGCGGCGCAGTCGCCGACGCCGTGCACGGCGCGCCGCGCCCGGGACGGATCCGCCGGCCGATCAGCGCGCCGGATTTCCGCTCGAGATAACAGCAAGAAACGTCCCGCCGCCGTTAGCAGAGTCGTCCCGTCAGCGGAGAACAGGGAGCCTGGCCCGATGCCAGACCATGCGCCAGAGGCGGAGGCACGCGAGTTCGCGGCGGCCTTCCGCGGGTTCATCGAGTGGGTGCAGCAAGCGGCCGATGATGGCCGGCGCAACGAGGTAGCCGCTCTTATCGAGGGCTTCCTCGGTACTGGCGGTGAGGACCACTCCGTGGTGAGCCGCGACCTGCCGGTATTCGAGCACGTCAACCTGCAGGCCGCGATCGACGCGTGGTCGGCGCGGCCAGGGCGCGCCGTCGAGGTCCGCGGCTTCCTGCTGCCGCCGCACCACAGCGTGCAGCTGCAGCAGCTCATCGGCGCCGAGTGGGCGGGCAGGCTGCGGCTGACCGCGCCGGCGCTCGTCGACCTGCCGAACGGTCCAAGCTCCACGCTCGGCTGCCTGAAGCTCGCCCTGCTCCTCGTGGAAGACGCCCGGGGCCGCTACGTGATCATGGTGCAGGGCCCCGCCGAGCACCATCCAAGCCTCGAGGTGGAGATCGCCGGCCTGCCGGTCGCCGACGCGCAGGCGGTTCTCGGCGAGCTGGACAAGCTCCGCCTGGAACTCAACGTCTACCGCGGCCACCAGCTCGACGTGACGCTCGCCCCGATGGGCGGCGTCATCCTCACCTTCGCCGTCCCCCCAGGACTGCGCCGCGACGACGTGGTGCTGCCGGACGTCGTGCTGACCCGGGTGGAACGCCACGCCCTCGGCGTGGCCGCGCACCGCGACGCGTTGCTCGCCGCCGGCCAGCACCTCAAGCGCGGCCTGCTGCTCTACGGCCCGCCTGGCACCGGCAAGACGCACACCACCCGCTACCTGCTCGGCCAGATGACCGGCTACACCCGGCTGATCCTCACCGGCCGGGCCCTGATCGGCGTCGGCGCGGTGAGCGAGCTGGCCCGCGACCTGCAGCCCGCCGTCGTGGTGCTTGAAGACGTGGACCTGGTCGCGGAGGACCGCTCGCACGGCCCGGCGTCAAGCCCGGTGCTGTTCGACCTGCTCGACGCGATGGACGGCGCGGCGCCCGACGCGGACCTGCTGTTCCTGCTCACCACCAACCGCGCCGACCTGCTCGAGCCCGCCCTGGCCGCGCGACCGGGCCGGGTCGACGTCGCGGTGGAGATCGAACTGCCCGACGCCGCCGCCCGCGAGCGCCTGCTCGCCCTCTACGGCCGGGGCGTGCCGCTTGACCTGACCGCGGCGGACATCGCGACGGCGGTCGAGCGCACCGAGGAAACCACCGCCTCCTTCCTCAAGGAGCTCATCAGGCGCAGCGTCCTCGAGGCGCTGCACGACGCGTCCGGCCGTGACGGTACCGGCGGTGCCGGCGAGCCGCCCCTGGTCACCGGCGCGCACCTGGCCCGCGCGCTCGACGACCTGCTCGACTCCGCGCAGGGGGTGACCCGCACGCTGCTCGGGGTCGGCGTGGACCCGGCCACCCTCCCGGCGGGCGGCGCGCTCGGGCTGAGCCCGGCCCAGCAGATGGCGCGGCGGCGGATCGCGGTCAGCCGCGCCATCTTCCGCGGCTAAGTTCCTGTCACGCACAGACATCATCAGTCACAGCAGCCCCTTTTTTAGCTATCTGAACGAGGGGTTTCTTTTCTTAACGCCAGGTGTCTCTTGTGTGAGCGGCATGTTGCGGGGTAAGCCTGATGCCTGAAAGCTGAGCGCTGATAGCCAAGCCCGTGCCCGAGCGCGGAGGGGCGGGCGGCCGCTGCCTGAGGAGCACGCCATGGACGTTGAGGTCACTGTCGAAACCCCGCAGGGGTCGCGCAACAAGTACAAGCTCGACCCGAAGAGCGGGCGCATCAGGCTGGACCGGATGCTGTTCACCTCGACCGTCTACCCCATGGACTACGGCAGCATCGAGGGCACCCGCGCCGAGGACGGCGACCCGCTCGACGTGCTTGTCTGGCTGGACGAGCCCACCTTTCCCGGGTGCCTGCTCACCGTGCGCCCGGTGGCCGTCTTCTGGATGAGCGACGAGCGCGGGCCGGACGCCAAGGTCCTCGCGGTCGCCTCGCACGACGTCCGCAAGTCCGGGATCACGGACCTGCCCGACGTGCCGCGGCACCTGCTCAACGAGATCGGCCACTTCTTCGACATCTACAAGGAGCTTGAGCCGGGCAAGTCCACCGACGTGCGCGGCTGGATGGACCGCGCCGAGGCGGAGCGGGTCATCGGCGAAGCGGAGGCGCGGCTCGCCAACGGAGCGGTGCCGGAGCAGCGCGCGGACGCCGCCGAGGATCCCCGGCCGCACCTGCGGACTCGGACCGCGAGAGTGTTATCGACCTGGAATGTTAATTAACCCCTAAGAAACGTTTAAGGGGGAGACTGTGGCAACTGTCAATTTAGTTGCCTGGAGTCTCATTTATGGCCCTCATGGAGACCACCGCCGCCGCCGCGACGGAAAGCGCCAAGCTGCAACGTCACTTCGGCCGCTTCGACATCCTGTTCTTCCTGGTCTGCACGATCGTCGGCGTGGACACGATCGCCGCGATCGCCGGGGCCGGCGGCGAGGCGTTCACCTGGACGCTGATCTACGCGGTGATCTTCTTCGTGCCGCAGGCGCTGCTGTTCGCCGAGCTTGGGACCGCGTTCCCGGGGGAGGGCGGGCCGTACCTGTGGACCAGGCTCGCGTTCGGCCGCCTCGCGGGCGCGGTGAACAACTTCCTGTACTGGGTGACCAACCCGGTGTGGATCGGCGGCTCGCTCGCCGTCTCCTGCGTGGGCGCGGTCACCGTCTTCTTCACGAACGGCAGCCTGAGCACGCCGGCGACCTACGTCGTCTCGCTGGTCTTCGTCTGGGTCACCATCGTCACCGCGATCGCCTCGTTCCGGGTCGGCAAGTGGGTGCCGACCGCCGGGGCGTTCGCCCGCTTCGCGCTGCTCGGCCTGTTCAGCGTCTCGGTGATCATCTACGGCTTCAAGCACGGTGCCCAGGGACTGTCGCACTTTAGCGACTACCGGCCCACGGCCAGCGGGTTCGTCCTGCTGGTCGGCCTGCTGCTGTTCAACTACGTCGGCTTCGAGCTGCCGAACAGCGCGGGCGAGGAGATGATCAACCCGCAGCGGGACGTGCCGTTCGCGATCTTCCGGTCCGCGATCGGCTCGGTAATCCTCTACACCCTGCCGGTCATCGGGATCCTCATCGCGCTGCCGCCGTCGGCGATCTCCAACTTCAGCGGCTTCGTCTCCGCCATCCAGGACGTGTTCACCGTCTACGGCGGCTCGATCGCCAAGGACGGCACCGCGTCGCTGACCGGGGCCGGCCTGGTGCTCGGCGACGCGTGCGGCATCCTGTTCATCCTGTGCCTGGTCACCTCGGGCGCCACCTGGATCATGGGCTCGGACCGCGCGCTCGCCGTGTCCTGCTACGACGGCGCGGGGCCGCGCTCCCTCGGCGTGATCAGCGCCAGGTTCGGCACCCCGGTCCGGGTGAACATCTTCAGCGGCGTGGTCTCGTCGATCGTCGTGGTCCTCGGCGAGATCATCACCAGCGGCAACGCGGTGAAGTACTTCGACGCGATCCTCGGCATCACGATCTCCACCACGCTGATCAGCTACCTGCTGATCTACCCCGCCGTGTGGAAGCTGCGCTCGTCCTACCCGGACGTCGCGCGCCCGTTCCGCATGCCGTGGATGAAGCCGCTCACCGTGCTGCTGATGGTCCTGGTGGCCGTCGCGGCCGTGCAGCTCATCGCGCCGGGGGCCGGCTACCACTGGTTCAGCAGCGACTTCGCGCCGTCCGGCTGGTCGTACGGCGACCGGTACAAGTACCTGCTGACCGAGGCGGTCCCGGTGCTGGTTTTCGTCGTGATCGGCGTGCTGTTCTGGGTGCTGGGCAGCCGCACCCGCGCCGAGGTGGTCCAGCTCGAGACGATCAAGGCCGCGGAGGAGGCCACAGAGTAACCTGGGCCTGGTGAGCGCGGTCGAGATCGTGCCGGGGTCGCTGTTCGGTGCGGCCAACCTGCCCTACGGGGTGTTCGCGGCTCGCGGTCACGCACCGCGCGTCGGGGTGCGCGCTGGCGACAGCGTCATCGACCTGGCGCTCGCGCTGCGCGACGAGGTGTTCGCCGCGCCGGCGCTCAACCCCTTCATGGCGCAGGGCCCGGCCCGGTGGGCGGCCGTCAGGCAGCGGGTCACCGAGCTGATCGCCGGCGCGGACGTGCCGGCCGGCGCCGTCCACCCGGTGCGGGACGTGGAGCTGCGGCTGCCGTTCGAGGTAGCGGACTACGTGGACTTCTACGCGTCTGAGCACCATGCGTCCAACCTCGGCCGGCTGTTCCGGCCCGATGCCGAGCCGCTGCTGCCCAACTGGAAGCACCTGCCCGTCGGCTACCACGGCCGGGCGGGCACGGTCGTCGTCTCCGGCACGGGCATCGTCCGCCCGTCCGGGCAGCGCAAGGGACCCGGTGACCCCGCCCCCGTGTTCGGACCGTCGGCCAGGCTGGACATCGAGGCGGAGCTCGGCTTCGTGATCGGCGCCGGCTCGCCGCTTGGCACGCCGGTCCCGGCCGGGGCGTTCGCCGACCACGTGTTCGGCGCCGTCCTCGTCAACGACTGGTCCGCCCGCGACCTGCAGGCCTGGGAGTACGTGCCGCTCGGGCCGCACCTGGGCAAGTCGTTCGCCACCTCGGTATCGCCCTGGGTCGTCCCGCTCGCCGCCCTGCAGGCGGCCCGCGTCCCGCTGCCCGGGCAGGACCCGCGACCGTTGCCGTACCTGCGCGAGACCGAGCACTGGGGCCTGGACATCGACCTGGCCGTGGAGTGGAACGGCGAGGTCGTCTCCCGGCCGCCGTACGCGGCCATGTACTGGTCACCCGCCCAGATGCTCGCGCACATGACGGTGAACGGCGCGTCCACGCGGACCGGCGACCTGTTCGCGTCCGGGACTATCTCTGGCCCGGAGCGCGCGCAGCGCGGCGCGTTCATCGAGCTCACCTGGGGCGGCGCGGAACCGGTCACGGTCAACGGCGAACCGCGCGCCTTCCTCGAAGACGGCGACACCGTCACCATCACCGCCACGGCCCCGGGAGCCGGCGGCGCCCGCATCGGCTTCGGCGAGGTCACCGGCACCATCCTGCCCGCCGTCGGCGGCTGACCCGCCCGGCGCCTCGGTCTTCTATCATCGCCTGAGCGGGACGACCTGACGGGAAGGCGGCGACGACCGTGAAGCCGGAGCAGACCCTGGCCTGGATGCACGACGGCACCCGGCGGCTGCTCGCCGACGTGGCCGGACTGCCCGATGAGGCCCTGGAAGCGCCGACGGCGCTGCCGGGCTGGTCCCGCCGTTACCTCCTGTCGCATGTCGCCGCCAACGCGGACGCGCTGCGTAACCTGGTCCACTGGGCGCGGACCGGCGAGGAGCGACGGATGTATGCCTCGGCCGCGCAGCGCGACGCCGACATCGCCGCGGGCGCCGCGCTGCCGGCCGACGAACTGCGGGCATGGGTCTCTTCCTCCGCGCGGGCGCTGGCCGCCGACCTTGACGCGCTGACCGATGACGCGTGGGACGCGAAGGTGATCACCGCTCAGGGGCTGACCCGGTCCGCGAGCGAGATCCCCTGGATGCGCGACCGCGAGGTCTACATCCACGCGGTCGACCTGGGGGCCGGCATCACGTTCGCCGACCTGCCCGACGGGTTCCTGACCGCCCTGCTCGATGACGTGACCGCCCGCCGGTCGGCGAACGGCGGCGGCCCTGCCCTCGCGGTGGCCGCCACCGACACCGGGGACGCCTGGGAGGTGGCCGGCACGGGCGCCCCGGTGCCGGTCAGTGCCCCGCTGGCCGACCTGGCCGCGTACCTGACCGGCCGACCCGCCCCTGGCCTGCCCGCGGCTCCCGGCCTCCCCGCCTGGCTTTAACCCGGGCCCGAGGGACCGCCGTCGGCGAGCGAGCGGGGCATGGCGGTTGCCGCACCGATCATGCTCGTGGCGACCCCGATGAGCGGGAAGACAACGCAGATCGCGCCGTAGAACTGCACGTCCATGCCCGCGTAGAGCTCACGCCCGTAGACCGCGGAGGCGGTCAGGTGCGCCCCGTGGAAGAGCCAGCCGCGCACCAGGGCCGACTTGATCATCAGCGCGGTCGTGCCGGTGCCAAGCACGGCGGCGGTCAGCGCCCCGGTGCCGGTGCACACCAGCCCGGCGGCAACGCCCTGCCAGGCCCGGGCCGTGGCCGCCGGGCCAGGGTCGTCAGGCACCGGGCAGCGCTTGGCGGCGAGCGCGGCCGCGACGGCCGGCGCGGTGAGCAGCACCGCCCAGGCCAGGATCACCAGCGGGTCGGTCGCCGACCCGTGCAGCCACGGATTGGTCGCGTACTTGTTTCCGCCCAGCGGGTCCACTGCGTACATCACCACGCCGAGCACCAGGCCCGCGCCGGCGCCGGCGGCTACCGAGGCCGGCGCCACGTTGGCTCGCCGCGAAGTCAGCGCGAGGACGACAGCCAGGTAGCAGGCCGTGATCAGCAGGACGATGACCTCGCCGCCCCAGTCCGGGCCGCCTGACGCGCTGCCCGGCGCCGGTGAGCCCTGCGTGATGAGGTCAAAGGTACGCAGGTCGACGCCACCGCGCGGGGTCGCGCCGATGAGCTGCTCGGCGACGGCCTTGGCCGGCATGATGACCACGACCGCCGCGCAAAATCCCGCGCGGACCCACCGGGCCGCCCGGCTGGTCGGCGGGCCGAGAAGCCGGCGGATCAGCAGGGGCAGGCCGGCCAGCAGCGCAATCGTGATGATGACGTCGCCCTGGTTCACGGCGCCGTGGCTGAGCGATGCGGCGGGCGGCGGCCAGGCCGCCCAGGCGGCCGCCGCGACAAGCAGCAGCACGCCAGTCCTGTGCCCTAGCCGTGCCTCCCGCGCGATCAGCCGCACCCCGCCCGCCCGCCAGGCCAGCCGCTCCCAGCCCGCGGGCACCTCGTCCGCCTCGGCCCAGAGCGCCTCCGCCCAGTCCCGCCGCGCGGCCGGCAACAGCCGCGCCCGGGCGCGGTCTAGCCAGCTCATGACACCGCGGGCGCCGCGGCGCCCCGCCTGGCCGGCTGGCTGGCGTCCAGGGCCGCCGCCGGCCGCCTGGCCGGCCGCCACCGCGCGGGGACGGCGGCCAGCGCCTGCGCCGCGGTGGCCGCCCCGTCGGCGGTGAGCCGGTACAGGTGCCGGCGCGGCCGGCCCGGCGTGGGCTCCTCCTGCCAGCGCGCCTCCACCAGGCCCTGGTCGGCCAGCCGGATCAAGATCGGGTACAGCGTCCCCGACTTCAGCCCCGTCTCGCTGGCCAGCGCGTACCCGTGCTGCCATTCGGATGGCTGTTTCCGCAGCGCCGCCAGGACGAGCAGCGCCTGCGGCGAGAGCCGGCGACGTGATGTCATGGGCTGAACTCTACATAGGTAGAGGAGAGATTGTCTGCATAAGTAGAGAACGGCTCGCGCGGCCGTGCGCGCACGGCCGCGCGAGGAAGCCACGGGGTAGGAGACGGTCACCGATGCTCCGTCGTCCCCAGGTATTCCGCGCTGATCGACGACCTTGCGGATCTCTAGGACAAGAAACCAGGGCAGCGAAAGACTTGCAGTCGAGTTCTAGCCCGCGCGGTGCCCGCGCTATGGGCGTCAATGCAGGCACTGGGAGGCTAGCCGTGAGCGAATCAGAATCGTCCAGCTACTCGGTCCTCATCTGGGTGACCGAAGGAACATGGGCGTCTTGTGTAGATGCGGCGCGCCTGTTCGCGCCCGCCAGCGCGCAGATCACACTGATGTACGTCGTCCCGGCCGACTTGCTCCAAGCGACCCATGGCGCTCATCGCGGCCTGCTTGGCCGCGGGAATCGAGGAATCGATTCGCGAGTCGACGAAATACTGGACACCTCAGCTGATGAACTGCTTGCCGATGCCGCTCAGCGCCTCAGCCGTCCATGCGGCAGAATCAGAACCCATGGGCGACCCGGACACGAGGTGGCAACCGCCGCAGTGGACGCGGATCTACTCGTCGTGGCAAGAGACGGGGATCAATCCCACCTAGGTCCGAGAAGCCTAGGTAAGGAAACCCGGTTCGTCGTCGACCACGCCCCCTGTCAAGTCCTGTTGGTTTGGCCAGGAGAAGCGCCAACCAACGTACCTCCACCGCCGCCACCGCCACCTGCGCATGAGCGCGGTCCGCGCCATCCTTGAGAACTCTTACGCGGCGTGTCGGCCTGAGCGGCAGTCGGCAGCCGGCTGGCTGGCCAGCCGGGGTGCGGTCAGGGAGCGGCGGGGGGCTTACGCGGGGCGTCCAGCCAGGCCCGGCCCTGCCGCGTCGTCCCGCGGGCGTAGAGTTGCTCGCCGAGGGCGGTCCACAGCTTGCGCTCAGCGGCAAGGGTCGGCGGCATCGGCCAGCCGAGCTTGCCGAGCAGGTCACCCCGGAACAGGTCGTAGCTTGACCTGACCAGGTCGCCGAACACCGCGGCGGCGGTCACCGCGGCCAGGTAGCTGGACCGCGACAACAGCAGCGCGCCGGCCGCGCAGCTGAGGCCGACCGCCAGGTTCAGCCCGGCGCAGCTCAGCGCGAGGGAGACCACCCCGAACGCGGCCGACAGCATGGTCAGCACCACGAGCTGGTCGAGTGAGGCGCGCGCGTTGTCCACCTGATCGCGCGCGCTGTCCGGCAAGATCAGGTACAGCCGCGGCCACCAGAACACGGCGTCGATTCCCCAGCGCTGCTCGTCTCCCGGATAAGACTCGGCGGCCAGCAGCGCGTTGCCGAGCCGGGTGGGCAGCGGCTCGCCGTCCGGCGGGAAAGCCAGGTAGCTGCGCAGGGCCGCAAGGTCGGACGTGTCTGCCGCTGCCGCAAGGCTGGCCCTGCGCTTCCTCTCGCGCCAGCGGCCCAGCCTGCCCAAGGTCGCGTTGACCCATCTCGAGGGCCAGTAACCCTCGAGCACCCGGGTCATCGCCACGACCTGCGTGCCGATGATGATGGCGAGCACGACGACCGCCGCGGCGGCGGCAACGCCGAGCGCCACCTGACGCGCGGCGTCAAGGCCCGCCCACCAGGTGTCCGCCTGGTGCCAGCCGGTCATCGTCGCGGCGAGCGCGGCGGTGCCCGCGGCGAACGCGAACACCGGAAGCAGCAGCGCGAGGACGAACCGGCTGTCGAACAGGCTGGTGACCTTGTCGAAGAGGCTGCCTAGCATGTCCCGGCGGCTACCAGTCGAACTGGTGCGCGGCCAGGCCGCGCTGGTTGGGGCAGCTCGGCATCACGGCGGGCCTGGTGCGGAACGACTTCGGGGTGCCGCACGTGATGCTGGCCTCCACATATCCGCACGACACGGCGATCAGGATCTTCGGTGCCCCAGGCAGCACCGGGCCGCTTGACCCGAACACGCCCCGCGTCGGCCCGCGCAGCATCACCCTGGAAAGCGTCAGCCCGCTCACCACGCCCGCGACGCTCGGCTGGCCCGGCCGGTCCTCGTCAGGCTCGGTGAGGACGAGCGCGCTGACGTCGGCGAACTGCTCGAAGGCGTCCGACTCGAGCGCGTCCACCAGGTCCATGGCCGCCGCGGCGACGAGGATCCTGGGCGGCCGGTCGCCTTCCGTCAGGGTGGTGCCCGGCTGGATGGCGCAGACCGGGCCCGCCTCGCCGGCGAGGACCACCCACCGGTCGTCGGGCGCCGTGACCGGACGAGGGCCGGCCGGCATGCTCTCGAATGGCTCGGACCCAAGGTCGCGCAGCGTCGGCATGAGCGATTCCCCCACTCCTAGGATCGGTATCCTGCCACGTTCTTACGCGCTTTCGCCCGCCCTGGCGGGAAATGTGAAATGCAGGACCGCTCCCAGTAACGTCAGCCGGTCTCACGAAGATGGCGGGCAGCCACGGCGGCGGCGGTCATCTTGCTCATCGCCAGGTAGCGAGGCACCCGGCGCAGGCCGCAGTCGGTAGATATCTCGAGCCGGTCAGCGTCGCGGTACTTGAGGCAGGCGCGGACGCGCTCGATGATGTCGTCCGGCGTCTCGGAATAGTGGGTCTTGATGTCGATCAGCCCGGCCGACAGGATGCGGTCACGGTCCCACTTCCCGACCAGGTCGATTTCCGCCATCTCGCGCGCGCCGAACTCAAGGCTGAAGCCGTGGACGTGCGCGTCGAGCAGGGTGGGGAACAGCCAGCGGTAGGTCCGCTTCGCGTACGGCAGCCGCCGGAACGACCCGAAGCAGATGTGGACGACGAACGTGCACCCGGTGATCCCGTCGACCACCTGGTTGATCGTCTCGACCAGGTTCTGCGGCGTCCGGTCCTCGGCGGCGTGCGACGGGGTGAGCGGCTCCTCGATCTGGATGTAGTCGCAGCCGGCCGCGACGAGCCGCTTAATGTCGGCGCGGATGGCGGGCACCAGCGCGTCGGCGCATTCCCTGCGGCTCCGGTAGACGGGGGAAAAGTCGAGCTCCGTGGTGATACCGTACGGGCCCGGCATGCCGATCTTGGGCCGCCGCCCGGTCCGTGCGCGCAGGAACTCGTACTCGCTGGTGTAATCCCAGATCGTGGTCACCTGGTCGAGCGGCTCGCGCACCTCGTAAACCGGCAGCTGATCCCAGCCGATCGCGCCGAGCCTGCGCGGCGCCGGCTTGAGCGCCAGGCCGGCCATCTGCCCGGTGATGCCCTCGATCCAGCCGCCGCGCCGGTGCTCGCCGTCGGTGAGAATGTCGAGCCCGGCCGACTCCTGGTCGTAGATGGCCAGCTGACAGTAGTCGTCGAGCAGTTCGCTCCGGTCGGCGGGCCCGAACCGGCCCGCCTTCTCGCCGTCCGCCACCACGTCCCACCAGCCGGGCCGCGCCCAGCCGCCGGTGGTGGTGACCGGCAGCGCCGCCGGGTACGTGTAGTCGCTCATGATCAAGTCTCCTGGTCAAGGCCGCGTAGCGTGTTGATGAGTTCCTGGTGGATGTAGCCGTTCGTCGCGACGACATCCGCCCGGTCGGCGGTGACGTGCGGCTGCCCGCCGAACAGCGACAGCAGGCCGCCCGCCTCGGCGAGGATCAGCTGCCCGGCGAGGATGTCCCAGGCGTCCATCGCGTACTCGCAGTACGCGTCGAGGCGCCCCGCCGCGATATAGCACAGCGTCAGCGCGGGGGAGCCGAGCGACCGCACCCCGCCGGCCACCGACATGAGCCGCTCCACCAGCAGCGCGTACGCCCGGATCTCCGCCGGGTCGACCGTCTGCGCCTGCGCGACCACGAGCGCCCGGTCGAGCCGCGTGACGTCGGACACGCCGACCGGCACGCCGTTCAGCGTCGCGCCGCCGCCGCGCGCCGCGACGAACATCTCATCGCGCAGCGGGTCGTAGACCGCGCCCGCGACCGTCGCGTCGCCGCCTCCCGGTGCTTCGGATGAACTGCGCAGGGCCACCGACACGCAGGAGAACGGGAGGCCGTGCGTGAAGTTGGTTGTCCCGTCGAGCGGGTCGACGTACCACACGTCGGGCGAGTCGAAATTCCCCGCGACGCCCTCTTCCCCATCCACGGCATGACCAGGGAAGGCGGTCAAGATGACGTCCGCGATGGCGGCCTGCGACTCGCGGTCGGCGACGGTCACCAGGTTCGCCCGCGCGTCCTTGTACTCGACGTCGAGTCGCTCCAGGCGGCGGGCCATCAGCGCCGCGCCGCCTGCCCGGGCCGCGGCCCGCGCGACCTCGGCGGCCAGGATCGCGTCGGTCACTTCTTCGGCACCTTGAAGACGTTGCGCAGCGCGTACTGCACGGGGTCGAAGGCCGGTTCCGCCTCCGGCGGCGTGGCGCCGGCGTCCGGTGCCGCGGCCGGTTCATCGGGCACGGCGGCGGTCCAGGTGGTTTCCGGCCGGTGCTGCAGGAAGTAGACGCTGTCCGGGAACGGCAACCCGCGCGCGATGGCCCACTCCACGTCCTGCGGCACGCCCCCCGACGCCGCCTCGATCGCGACCGCCTGCGCGCAGAGGTACCGCACCTCCTCGTCGGTCAGGCACGCCCGCCCGGCCAGGTCCGGCGGCAGCGGCGACAGCACCACCCGGCCCGCGGCCTCGTCGTACGCCGACCAGGCGCGCTTCGTGCCCTGCCGGGCCGTCAGCACCTGGCCCGATGCGCGGTCCACCGTCCAGTGGTCCGGCGTGACGTGCCCGGACACCACCGACTCGCCGAATCCCCAGTTCCCCTCGAGCACGCACACGCCCCGGTCGCCCGTGATCGGGTCGAGGGTGAACGCCACTCCCGCGGACCGCGCGTCCACCAGCTCGAGCACGCCGACCGCGAGGTCGTGGACGCGGACCGGTGAGGCGCCGCCGAACCGCTGCCGGTAGGCCAGGGCCGGCGCGGAGAACCCGCTCGCCCAGCACAGCCTGACGTGCAGCAGCACGTCGTCGACGCCGGACACCCCAAGGTAGGTTTCGTACTGGCCGGCGAAGCTGGCCGCGTGCCCGTCCTCGCTTACCGCCGACGACCGGACCGCCACGCGCAGCGCCGCGCCGTGCCCGGTCCTCGACTCAAGGCCCGCGTGCGCGTCAGCGACCGCGTCGGTGATCCGTGACGGCAGCGGCTGCGCCTCGATGAGGGCCTGGGCGCGCGACGCCAGTTCCGTCAGCTCGGCGTGCCCGGCCACCGGGGCGCTGAACAGCCGGGCGAGCTCGCCGCGGGCGGCGGCGGGCAGCCACCCGTCGAGCGCGCTCGCGGTGACCGCGTAACCGTCGGGCACCCGCCAGCCGTCGGCCGCGAGCTGCCCGAGCCGCGCCATCTTCGGCCCGACGCGCCCCGCGTCAGCGCCCCGGATGTCTGCGAGGCCGATAACCGCCGCATCCGTCACGCGAGGACCTGGACCGTGCCCGCTCGGCCGTCGACCCTGATCCTCATCCCCGTCTTGACCACCTGGGTGGCGATGGCGGTGCCGACCACGCAGGGGATGCCGTACTCGCGGCTGACGATCGCCGCGTGCGTCAGCGAGCCGCCCGTGTCGCACACGCACGCGGTGATGATGCCGAACGCGGGCGTCCACTCCGTCGTCGTCCCGCCGCACACCAGGATCTCGCCCGGCTGCACCAGGTGCAGGTCGCCGACCGTGGTGATCACCCGGGCCGTGCCCTCCACGGTCCCCTTCGCCGCCGGGAACCCGTGGATCTCGGTAACCGCCGCCGCCCCGGCCTCGCCCGTGCCACCGTCGCCGCGCAGCGTCTCGAGGAAGTGGCCGGACAGCCCGAACACCTCGATCATGATCGGGTCGGGCACGGTGTCGGGGATCGTGCCGAGCATGGTCGGCAGCGACGGCCCGCGTTCCCGCCAGTACTCGAAGTAGTCCCGCCGGTCCGGGACCATCGCGGCGAGGTCGGCCCACCGCCTGCCCGGGCCGCCCGACACCGCGGGATCGGCCTCCATCACCTCGAACAGCTCCGGCTTGAACAGGTAGAACAGGTCCGTCGGGTCCGCGACGCGGCCCGCGTCGGCCAGCCGGGCGCCCAGCTCAAGCGTGGCGCGCCGCACCGGGATGGCGGCCCGCCGGTCGATCAGGTAGTTATGCTCCTCGTTCCACCAGGCGAAGTTGGCGGCCTCGTTGGAGGCCAGCGCCGCGTTGAACCGGGCCAGGTCGGCGCCGTTCACCGAGCGCCGCGCCTCCTCGATCAGCTGGTCCCGCTCGGCGATGGTGGCCGCGCGCGCGGCGTTGAAGTCGAAGCCGGCCGGCTTGGCGAGGAACGCGCCGATCGAGTACAGCGCGGGGGTGGGGTCCTCAACCCAGGCCGGGGTGTCGATCCGGCAGGTCTCCTCCATCCGCTGACCATAGACGGCGAGGAAGGCGTCGAACTCCGTGAGCCACGCCGCGCCGCCGGCCAGCGCGGCGATCCTGGCCCGCATGTCGAGCGGCGACCCGTGCAGCAGCGCCGCGTCGACCCCGAGCTCGCGCGCCCGGCCCGCCAGCCGCCACAGCTCCTCGTCGGTGCGGGAGTAGAACGTCTGCTGCCCGGCCAGGAACGAGGAGACCTGCGACCCGGACAGCCCGATCTCCTCGGCCAGGGCGTAGAAGGCCAGGTAGTTCGCGGTCAGCACGTACATGACCTCGAAGTGGATGAACCAGGCGCGCCGGTGGAACGCGTACGCGTCCTTGAGCGTCGTCCACAGCTCGGCGGGCGACATCGCCGCCAGGTCCAGGTGGTCAAAGTGCTCGTAGGCCGCGGTGAGCTCGCCCGCCCGCATCGTCCAGTACGAATTGAAGTCGGCGAGGATCGGCGACACGTAGGTGCCGAACCGGGCGGCCCGCGCCTGCACCTGCCACTGCGTGTCCACGTCGATCGTGCCGAGGTACACGTGCGTGCCGGCCAGCCGGTTCACCGAGCCGCGCGTCGGCGGCACCCCGACGATCTCGGCGCCGAGCTGCGCCCCCCAGGTCTGCGCGTCATCGAGCGTGGCGATCGACGCGGGCACCATGCCCTCGCTGAAGTGCAGCGAGTCCCGCAGCCAGTAGCGCTCGTTGTCCGCGAGGGAGAACGGCCGCACCGGGCCCGCCACGAACGGCTGGCTGCCGAAGGCCTGCCGGTACCCCGGGTAAAGCTCTTCCCTGACGAACTCGTCGACCGGAAACGTACGCGGCGAATCAGCAGACAAGACAGCCTCACCTCGGCCTTGAAGTGGTTGACGTTACAAGGAGAGTCTGGTGCAGTGACCTGCGCGGCGGCAAGAGCACGGCCCGGTCGATTAGAAGCAGACGCCGGGCAGGCCGCAGGAGGACAAACTCCGTCACCAGGTACGGTAGGTTCCCAACCTGATCCTGATGTGAGGCGACTATGACCGGGGAGCAGCAAGCACCTGCGCCGAGTCCGCCCGGCCCGCTGGCCCGTTACGAACAGAGTGTCATCAGCCGCATCGCCGACTTCAACAATCCCCGCCAGGAGTGGCGGCGCCTGGCCTCCGAGCTGCTCGGTACCTTCTTCCTGGTGCTCGCGGCCGCCGGAGCGGGCATGATGGGGCATGCCTTCCCCGGCGTGATCAGCCACACCGCCGCCGTCACGGCCCCCGCGCTGACGGTCATGGCCGTCATCTTGTTCATGGGCAAGATCTCCGGCGCGCACCTGAACCCAGCCGTCAGCATCGCCTTCGCCCTGCGTCGCGACTTCCCCTGGCACCGGGTGCCCGGCTACATCGTCGTGCAGCTGGCCGGGGCGACGCTCGCCGCCCTGGTCCTGCACGCGATCATCAACGTCTCGGCCACGTACGGCAGCAACTACCCCGCCCACGGATACTCCGACATGGCCGCGTTCTGGATGGAACTGATCTTGACCACCGGGCTGGTGAGCGTCATCCTAGGCACCGCCTCAGGGGCCCAGAACGTTGGCATCATCGGCGCCTTCGGAGTCGGCAGCTACATCGCCCTGGCCGGCCTGTGGGGAAGCCCCATCTCGGGCGCCTCGATGAACCCGGCCCGCACCTTCGGGCCCGACCTGGCCAGCACCACCTTCACCGGCTACTGGATCTACATCGCAGGGCCGATCGCCGGCGCCGTAGCCGCTGTCGGCATCGCCTTCGTCCTGCGCGGCCGCGGTGGCGACAAGTCCGCCCTCGGGGCCGCCCAAGGTGACCTGTTCATCGAAGGCCACGAGACCGGCAAATCCTAAGGATCTGGTCGCGCGGCCACAGTGCATGGAGGCGGGGGTTCAAGTCCCCCCTCGGACACAAGCTCTTTGGGCATGATGCGATGCCGCCAGCCTTGGCAGGCTGATCGGATCGAAGCGCGCCGTTGCCTGTTACGAGTGTCTGCTGATCTGGATAGGCGCGCTGCCTTCGCGGCGGAGCCAAGCGCCGTGGCTTCGCTGCGATGAGGTTGATGACCTCTTCGCCGGGCCGGGATGTCCGTTAGTGGCGGGAGCCGCCTGGGGCGGGGATGGGGGCGAGCCGGGCCAGGGCTGCGTTCGCTAGGACGAGCAGCAGAGCGAGGACGAGGAGAGCGGGGCCGAGGACGGCAAGGCTGGTGGCGTTGATCAGGAGGCCGAGTAGCGCGGAGATGCCTGATCCGCCGGCCGCGGCGGCGCCGACCTGCCAGGCGATGGCATGCTGGGCTCGCCGCTCTCCGATCCGCTGCGGGGTGATGGCGATGAGGGCGGGGAACATCCCGGCGAGTGCGGCGCCGAGGATGACGAATCCGGCCACGACGACTGCGATGTCGGGTTGCCACCAGATGAGCGCGGCGGCGGCGGTGCTGGCGGCCATGCCCCAGCCGATCACGTGCCGGACCGGGACGGCCCTGGCCGGGAGGGAGAGCCCGATCCGGACGGCGGTCAGGGCGCCCCAGTAGCCGAAGGCGGCGAGTCCGGCGCTGGACGCGGACATGTTCAGGTGGCCGCGCAAGTAGCTGGTCTCCCACTGGCCGGCGCTGACCTCGAGGCCGGTGTAGAAGAAGAACAGGACCAGTCCCAGAGCTAGGACGGAAACGGTCCGTCGGCGGGACCAGCCCGCTGCCAGGTCGGTCACGTCCGCCGCCCGGCTGGCGTCGGTCTCGCTGGGATCGTGGAAGGCGCCGGGCGGGGGCATGCGGCGGTGGTGCACGATCCACAGTGCGGCGGTGGCGAGGTCGAGGGCAACGAGGAACAGGTAGGCGGCCCGCCAGGATCCGGCCAGGATCGCGGCGGTCACGATGAGGGGGCCGAGGGCGGCGCCGATGCCGTAGAAGCCGTGGAGGAGGTTCAGCAGGCGCGGCCGGCCGGTGAGGGCGACGGCGGTGTTGAGGCCGCCGTCGATCATCCCGATCGCGGCCCCGAGAAGCGGCCCGATCGCGAGGACGAGCCACAGCCCGGGGGCGGCGGCAAAACTGATGCCGCCGAGGGCCGCGCACGAGCTGGCGGCGGCGAGCAGGGCGCTGATACCGAGCCGCTGGATGAGACGGCCGACGAACGCGGCGATCAGCACCGATCCGAGGGTGTTGACCAGCAGGATCAGCCCGAGGTCCCCGACGGGGGCGCCGAAGCTCTGCCGCATCGCCGGCCACGCTGTGCCCAGCATCCCGTCAGGCAGGCCGACGATGATGAAGGTCCCGAGGCTGAGCAGGTCGAATCTGCGGCCCGTGACGGCCAGGCCGGGGGCGGCCGCTGGCCGGCGTCCTTCATGGGTCTCTTGCACCCCTTGACGCTAAGTGATCAAATGATCATGTGCAACGATCAATGCGACAGAAACTGATCATTCAAGCGGTACGCGGCGGCGCGCAGATCCACGTCGACCAGCTCGTCGAGCTGACCGGGGCGTCGGCGGTTACCATCCGCCGCGACCTTGCCGACCTGGAGGCGCACGGATCGCTGCGACGGACCCGGGGAGGCGCGGCCCGGGCGGTCAAGTTCGGTGAAGACGTTTCCTACCAGGTGCGCGCCAGCGAGGACGCGCAGGCGAAAGCGCGCCTGGCTGAGGCCGCCGCGGCGCTGGTCAGCGACTACGACTCGCTCATCATCGACAACGGGACCACCTGCCACGCAGTCGCGCACGAGCTGGCCGGGCGGCCGGTGACCGCGCTATGCCTGTCCCTGCATGTCGCCGCGGCGCTCGCCGCGGTGCCTGGGGCGCGGGTTATCGTACCGGGCGGCCCGGTCGAGCCGGACACTCTGGCCATGTACGGCAGCCAGGCCGTCGACGCGGTCCGTGACATCAGCGCTGACGTCCTGCTGCTCGGCGCATGCTCGGTATCGGCCAGTCGGGGCCTTACCTCTGCCAGCTACGAAGACGCCCAGCTCAAGCGGGCCAGCATCCGGGCGTCGAGCAAGCGGATCCTCGTTGCCGCCGGCGCCAAGCTGAACCAGGGATCCAACTTCCGGTTCGGCGACGCGGCCGACCTCTCGCACCTGGTCACCACGCCCGACGCCGACGCCGGGGTACTGGCAGCGTTCGAAGCCGCAGGCGTTCAACTGACGCTCATAGAAGGTGTCTGAATGAAAACCTCACCTGATCGAGCCATCACGGCGGTCGTGTTTGACATCGGCGGGGTGCTGCTCGACTGGAACCCCCGCTACCTGTACCGCAAGCTCATCCCCGACCCGGCGCAGATGGAATGGTTCCTCAGCACCGTGTGCACCCCGCAATGGCACGACGCCCACGACCGCGGGACGCCGATGCGGGAGTCATGCGCGGCGCTGGCCCGGCGGTGGCCGGACTACGCGGAACTGATCATGGCCTGGTCCGAGCGCAGCGAGGAAATGATCGGTGGGCCGATCCCCGAAGGCATCCACTTGCTGTACCAGGTAACCGGCAGCGGCCTGCCCTGCTACGCGCTGACCAACATGGAAGCCGAGACCTACCCCGGGCGCCGGGACCGCTTCGAGTTCTTCGGCTGGTTCAAGGGCACGGTCGTCTCCGGGCTCGAGGGCATCGCCAAGCCCGACCGACAGATCTACGAACGGCTGCTGCAGCGCTTCGGCCTCGATCCGGCCGCCACCCTGTTCACCGATGACAGCCCGGTCAATGTCGCCGCCGCAGCCTCGGCTGGGATGGACGCGGTCCCGTACACCGGGCCCGGGGCGGTCCTGTCGCGTCTCGGGCTGGCGGCCCGGTGACCCCGCGACGCGGCGGCGCACCACTGCCGACCTCGAAGCGCTGGGGCTAGCCGTCGACTACGTCTGACTAACCAGACGTGGGCCTGGCCGAAACTCGCGTTGCGTTTGCCTCTACGGGTTGCTCAGTGCAGTTAGGTATGCGCGTACCCGCTGCGCGCGTGGCTGCCCGACGTGGAGTCGGGCGCGGGCGGGTGATGAGCGCTTCCGTTCTGGATGACGGTCTTAAGCTTCCGGGGTCCACGTGACCGGCTGGTAAGCCGGGCCGCCGTCGGTGAGCAGGCGCTCCGCTTCGGCGTTGACCTCGTCGACGGGCTGCTCCAGGTTCAGCGACTTGCGGAACGGCTGCCTGACGTCCCGGTCGATGCGCAGGTAGACCTCACCGCGGTTGCCCTCGGGGTCGAAAAAGTAGATGCCGTACGCGTTGCCGTGCGTCACCTCCTGCTGGACGGGGACGCCTTCGGCCTTGAACCGGTGGTGGTACATCTGCAGCGTCTCCACCGAGTCCACCCGCCAGGAGATCTGGTGCGGGAGCATCGACCCGGGCGGCGCGGTGCGGCCGCGCTGCAGCACGAACTCGTGGTGCTCCACCTCCGGCTGCGCGCTGAAGAAGACGATGCCCTGCTCGTCGTCGGCGTCGGTGACGGTCAGGCCGATCACCCGCTCGTAGAAGTCGCGCATCTTCGCCAGGTCGCTCACCCAGAGCCCGGTGTGGCCAAGTCCGATGACGGGCATCGCGCGCCCCTTCCTGCCTGCTGTCTCCCGTCCCGTAATACCCTCTTTACGTCCTGCCGTACAGGACACTCACGCCGTCCCCGCCGAGAGGTTGCCAGAGCCATGCGCTACGCGTCCACCTACGACAAGAGCGGCGCGCCGGTCGTCGCTGAGCTCCAGGGGGACCAGCTCGTCCCGCTCGCCGGGCTGGCCGAGCTCGGCGCGGCCACCACCGCGGAGGTGCTCGCGGGCGCACAGCGGCGGACGGCGGACGCCTTCCCGGCCGCCGGGGCGGAGCTGCGCGCCGTGGTGCCGCACCCGGCCAAGGTCATCTGCATCGGCCTTAACTACAAGGCGCACATCGAGGAGACCGGGCGCACCGACTCCGACTACCCGGTGCTGTTCCCCAAGTTCGCCAGCAGCCTGACCGGGCCGTACGCGGCGCTTGACCTGCCGCGGGAGTCCGCCCAGGTCGACTACGAGGGCGAGCTGGCCGTGGTCATCGGCAAGCCGGGCCGCCGGATCAGCGAGGCGGACGCGCCAGGCCACGTGCTCGGCTACACCGTCGCCAACGACATCAGCATGCGCGACTACCAGTACAAGACGCACCAGTGGATGCAGGGCAAGGCCTGGGACGACTGCACGCCGCTCGGCCCGTACCTGGTCACCGCGGACGAGGTGGACATCACCGCGCAGTCCATCTCCACCACCGTCAACGGCGAGAAGGTGCAGGACTCCACGATCTCGCTGCTGATCTTCCCCATCCCGCGGCTCATCGCCACGATCTCCGAGTTCACCGAGCTGCGCACCGGCGATGTGATCCTCACCGGCACCCCGTCCGGCGTCGGGGCCCGCCGCACCCCGCCGCTGTTCCTCAAGCCGGGCGACGTGGTCACCGTCGAGGTGACCGGCGTCGGCGCGCTGCGCAACACCATCGCCTGATGAGCGCGGAGACGGACGCTGGCGCGGCCCCCGCGTACGAGAACCTCCCGCCCCGCCTCGGCCTGCTCGACCCGGCGGACCTGGACGACGCGCAGCGCGCCGTCTACGACGCGATCACCGGCGGCCCGCGGGCCAGCCAGGCGGGCACCGTGCCGATCACCGACGACGCGGGCCGTCTGCTCGGTCCGTTCGCCGTCATGCTGCTCACCCCCGAGGTCGGCAACGCGATGCAGCAGGTCGGCGCGAAGATCCGGTTCGCCGCCGCGCTCACGGCCAGGGAACGGGAGCTTGCCATCCTGACCGTCGCCGGCCACCTGCGCAGCGACTTTGAACGCCTCGCGCACGAGCCGGCCGCCCGCGCGGCAGGCCTCACCCAGGCCCAGGTCAACGCGGCGCTGACCGGCCGGGTCCCCGACGGCCTGACCGACTCGGAGGCGCTTGTCGGCCGGCTCGCCCGGGTGATGACCGCGGAGCGGACGCTGCCGGATGAGGACTACGACGCGGGCCTCGCCGGGCTCGGCCGGGAGCGCCTCGCCGACCTGACCTGGCTGGTCGGCTACTACTCGGCGCTGGCGCTGTCGCTCGCCGTCTTCCGCCCGTTCTTGCCGCAGGCGTTCGCGCCCGCGCGCCCGGCGGGCTGAGCGTTCGCGCCCGGGCGCCCAGGGGGCTGAGGTGGCGCTTACGCGTCCGGGGCGGCCAGCTGTATGCCGAACGTGTCGGTGAACGCCAGGCTGCTCACCTCGGGCCGGTGCAGCTTGCGGGGGAAGGGACGGGCCGGGTAGCCGGCGGTGACATGGCAGGCGGTCGAGAAGTGCCCGGGGATGCCGAGCAGTTCCTTCACTTCGGGTTCACGCTCGACGAGCAGCGTGGTGAGCGCGGTGCCCACGCCCTGGGCGCGCAGCGCCAGGCAGAGGTTCTGGACCATCGGGTAGATTGACGCGCCGCCGACGACGGACAGCCGCCCGAGCGATCCACCGCCCGGTAGAGCACCTCGTCGGGCACCGGGTCGTCCCGGTAGTAGCGGCAGGCGTTCTGCGTCCGCATCGCCTCAGACAAGTCCACCAGGGATCCCTTCGATCGTGTGCCGTTCAGTGGATGGTGCGGCGGAGCAGGTCCGCGGCGTTACCGCCGAGGACCTGCTGGACGTGGTCGGCCGGGAGGCCGCGGTCCCCTAGCAGCGCGGTCAGGTCGGCGAGCTGGGCATAGCTGGTCAGGACCGGCCGGTAGTTGCCGTCCAGGTCGGTGCCGATGGCCACGCCGCCGGGCCCGGCCGCCTCGGTGAGCCGGATGATCTCATCAGCGAAGTCGGCCAGGGACCGGCTGGTGACCCCGGCCGGCCAGGCACCGATCACGCCGCCGGCCTTGGTGACCGACGCCGCGTGCGCGGCGGTCAGCAGCCGCGGGTGCGAGCTGCTCGCGTGACCGAGCTGGCCGTGGGAGATGATCACCGGCTGGCTGGATACCTCGAGCACGTCCATGGTGGTCGCGAAGCTGGCGTGCGCGCAGTCCACCACGATGCCCAGCCGCCCGCACTCGGCGACCACCTCCCGGCCGAACCGGCTCAGCCCCCCGTGCACGGGCGCCTCGGTCTGCACGTCGCCGATCTCATTGACCCGGTAATGCACCAGCGTGAGCACGGTGACGCCGGCCGCGCGAGTTTCCTCCAGCCGCCGCAGGTCACCCTCGAGGAAGTCGCCGCCCTCACAGCCGAGCAGCGCCACCGTGCGGCCGTCACGGGCGGCCGCGTCCACCTCGGCCGCCGACGTCGCCACCTGCGTGCCGGCGGCGGATACGGCGGACCGCAGCCCGTCCAGCTGGCGGCGGTGATCGGCGGCCGCCTCGCCGGGGCGGAAGTCCCGGTCCGCGCGCAGCCCGGTCACCGGGTCGGGCCGGAGCACGGCCAGGTCGGACACGGTGGCCAGCACCAGCGCGGTCATGCCCGCGGCCCGGGCATCCCGCACCGCCTCGGCGACCGACGACGCGCCCAGCGCGGCCACCATCGGGTGCTCGGCGGGAAGGCCGGCCAGGAAGCACCGGCCGGCGTGACTGTGCAGGTCAATCCACGGGCCGCGGTCTGCGCTCACATCCGGCGACATTACCTGGCCAGGACACCGCGATCACAGGTGACTCCCGATGGCCCGGGCGAGGTCGGCCATCGATGTCTGGCGAGCCGCGGCCGGCCGGCCCGGGAACGACGCTAGGTTGGTGCGCGTGCCCGGGACAGGTTCAGGCGAGACAAGATTGATCATCTTGCGCGGGAATTCGGCCTCCGGCAAATCGTCGACCGCCGCGGAGATTCGTCGGCGGCACGCCCGCCGGGACCTGTCGATCGTCGGGCAGGACAACCTGCGCCGCGAAGTACTGCGCGAGCATGACGTGCCCGGAGGGGCAAACATCGCGCTGATCGACCTGGTGGCGCGGTACGCGCTCAGTCATGGCTTTAACGCCATCGTCGAGGGCATCTTCTGCACCGGTCACTACGGGGAGATGCTCACTGCGCTCATCAACGATCACCAGGGCCTGACCTGGTGCTATTACTTCGACGTGCCATTCGGGGAGACCCTCAGACGCCACGCCACGAAGCCCCAGGCCGGGAAGTACGGCGCCGCGGAGATGAGGGCCTGGTACCGCGAGCTCGACCTGCTTCCCGGTGGTATCGAGCAGGTCATCCCCGCCGAGATGCCACAGGATGAAGTCGTGCGGCGCATCATGGCCGACAGCGGTCTTGCCGCCACGGCTCCGCAGGCCCCAGCGGCCAGCAGGCCGGCTCCAAATGATCTTGAGCCACGTGGAGCCGGATGGCTAGGCTCCGAGCGTGGGTTACCTGCCTGTAACTGGTCTCAGTTAGCCAACCGGGGTACCCAGCTGCCGGAAGGCGCTGGACATCACGAACCGCACCGCGCGCGTCGAGCGCTGGCCGAACAGCTCGAAGCACAGGTCGCGCAGCCCGCCCCGGTGCCATTCGGGCAGGGAGATCATCCGGCCGTCGTGCTCGACGTGGTCGGGGAAGCTGTCGAAGATGTCCCAGCTGTCGACGGCGGTCTCCCCGTCCCGCAGCAGATCGGCGATCGCGCGCCTGGACAGTTCGGCGGCCTGCGCCGTGCGGAGCGCTCCCTCGTGACTCGACAGCAGGGTGTGGTCGCCGTAGATACGGAACCGCTGGCCGTCGGCACCGGAGGAGACGACGAGCGAGTGCTTGTTGAGGTACTCGTGCGCGACCTTCACGGCGAGTTGCACGCTGCCGCTGCCGAGCATGGCCAGGTACGCCGCGTAGGCGGCCCGCCGGTCCCCGTCGCTGTCGCCGGTGACGCCGCTGACGGCGACGCGCTCCTCAGACGTCGCCAGGTCGGCGATGTCCTGCGGGTCCCAGGGTGGCAGCGGCACCGCGCCGGGTGCCGCGCTGGCCGCCGCGCCCGGTCCCGCGTCGTCGCGTCCCGCGGTCGTGGCCAAGCACCGGGCGGCGGCCCGGTCATAATGCCCGGGGCCGTGCAGCAGCGGCTGCCGCGTCACGGTCAGCGCGTCGAGCACGTCCCGGTGCGGGTAGGACACGCCCGACGCGGCGAGCCATTCGATGTACCACTGGATGACCAGGGTCTTGTTGACCTGGTGCCCGGCGGCGAACGAGTCCTGCAGGAAGTGGTCGGCGTAGCCCGCGTAGATCCGCGCCCGTTGCCGCAGTGCTTCGCGTTCCCCGCCGTCGGCGGCCGCCGACCGCGCGATGAGGTCGCGGGCCGCGAGGTGGAACGCGTGCCAGCGGTACCAGGAGAACGGGGCGAAGTGACCGGCGTTGCGCGCCAGGACAGAGCCGTACCAGTTCGCGGGCGCGAACCCCTGCCGCTTGCCGAGCGAGGTAATCGCCGCTATCTCGGCGGATTCCGCGAGGGGCCCGAGCAGCGGGTAGCGCAGCGACCCGGGCAGCAGCCGCGGCAGCGCACGCCGGTGCCCGGCGGAGCGGCCGAGCTCCGCGACGCTCCAGCTGCGCACCGACTGGATCAGCGGCCCGATGAACCGCAACGGGGCGGTCTCGATCTCCTCCGGGCGGCCCAGGTAGTCGGGCAGCACGTTCAGCTCGCCGAGCGTCACCACGAGCCCGCTGCCGGGCAGCCGCACCAGGTCAAGTTCCGGGTGCCCGTCGCGCAGCCGCTGCTCGTCCACCGCCCGCGGCGTCGCCCCGAGCGCGGCGAGCAGGCCGCGGTACTCCTCGACCGGCTCGCCGTCGCCTGCGGCCGCCTGGCCGATCCGTTCCGGGCCGACGTCGCCGAGCAGTGCGTGTTCCCAGGCCATCACGGCCCTGATCCTAGCGGCCGCTTGTATCAGCTGACCTCGGCGCGGTAAGACAGTGCGCATAGCGGGCGCCCGGCGCGACGCAGCCGGCTAGGCACGCGGGGGAGGCAGATTCATGCGCGCGGTGTGGACCACGGGAACGAACGGGCCGGACTCACTTGAGGTGCGCGAGACGGAAGACCCGGAGCCGAAGGCAGGAGAGGTGCGGATCCGGGTCAGCGCGGCGGGCCTGTGTTTCGCCGAGGTGATGGCCGCCCAGGGCATGTACCCAGGTGCGCCGAAGCCGCCCGCCGTGCTCGGCTATGAGGCAGCGGGCGTGATCGACAAGGTCGGCCCGGGTGTCGACGAGCGTAAGGAAGGCAGCCGGGTGGTCGCCCTCACCACCTACGGCGGCCACTCCGACACGGTGTGCGTGCCGGAGAACCAGGCGTTCGCGATCCCGCACGGCAAGGACTTCACCGAGGCCGCCGCGATCCCGGTGAACTACCTGACCGCCTACCACATCCTGTTCCGTGCCGCCTCGGTCCGGCCGGGGGAGCGCGTGCTCGTCCACATGGCCGCCGGCGGCCTCGGCACCGCGGCCCTCCAGCTGTGCCGCACGGTCGACGGCGTGCAGACGTTCGGCACGGCGTCCGCCGCCAAGCATGAGGCGATCAGGAAGGAGGGCTGCACCTACCCGATCGACTACCACGCCACGGACTACGTCAAGGAGGTCAGGCGGCTCACCGACGGCGAGGGCGTGGACGTGGTACTCGATCCCCTGGGCGGCGCGGACTCGCGCAAGGGACTCAAGCTGCTCCGCCCGGGCGGCCGCCTGATTGCCTACGGCTTCGCGAACCTGACAAGCGGCGAGCACCGGAACCGCGCCCGCATGCTGCGCCAGGTCGCGTCGATACCGCTGCTCACCCCGTTGCAGCTGATGAACGCCAACAAGGCCGTGGCGGGCGTGCACATCGGCCGCCTCGTCGACCGGATCGACCTGCTCACCGCGGAGCTCACCGAGGTGCTCGCGCTCTGGGCGGCGGGCACCGTCACCCCCCGTATCGACGGCACCTACCCGTTCGACCGGGCGGCCGACGCCCACCGGCGCATCCTGTCGCACGGCAACACCGGCAAGATCATCCTCACCCCGTGAGCCCGCAGCCGCCCGTCTGGACCTTGATCGAATTCGAGGCGCCCAGGCCCACGGCCGTTCCGTTGGCGTGCCCGAGCCGCAACTCGACTGGACCGACTGACTGCGCGACCTAGGCCGCGCGGCGCGGCGGGGCATGGCTACGTAGTACCTGTCTGCCGTCGGGGCTGCGGGCTTCCATGGTGCCGTCTGGGTGAAGGATGACCGCCCAGCCCCAACGGTGGATGCATACCTCGTGGTGGTACTCGCATTATGCCGACGTTGTGCAGCGAGGTCTGACCGCCGTCCTTCTTGTGGACGATGTGGTGGACGTCAGAGGCGGGAGCCGGGCGGTCGCAGCCGCCTGGCCAGGCGCAGCGCTTGTCACGCAGGATGACCGCGCGGCGGATGTGGCCTGGGATCGAGTCGGAGAAGCCGATGTCGAGCGGCAGGCTCGGCGTGTTGAAGGGGGGCTCAAGGAGGCCTGTGCGCAGCGCCGCGGCTAGGCCGCTGGGGCCGGACACGAAGTCGACAGCCAGCCGGGCGATCGCACAGCGGTGCGCCTGTCGCGCCGCGGCCGGACCGCCCGGCCTGACCGCGGCCAGTGAGATGATCGTGTCGATCACGCTCATGTCGGCGTGCCCGGTGACGACCGGGACCGTCATGGCGTCGCACGCGGCGACCTCGGCGTCCTGGCCGGCCAGGTAGCCGGGCTCGCCGAGCCGTGCCTTGAGCCAGGCGCCCTCGATCTCGGGAGCGCCGGGCATGTCCCGGAGCTGTGAGATGGGGATGTGCACAACCGCCTGTGTATCGGCTCCGGCGCGGTCAGGGAC
>Ga0265338_10000533_pt1 | contig 66710 bp, 61 predicted proteins | sample 42126metaG_FD_193579 | JGI IMG/M metagenome (GOLD analysis project Ga0265338, IMG submission 193579) | Rhizosphere microbial communities from Carex aquatilis grown in University of Washington, Seatle, WA, United States - 4-21-26 metaG | ecosystem: Host-associated > Plants > Roots > Rhizosphere...
AAGCGGGACGGATGGACACGGATGGGGGAAGGATTGGAAAACATCCAACAACCAACATCGAACATCGAACATCCAATGGGGATGCTCGGTGAATGACTAATTTCTAAATCTTAATGACTAAGGGAATGACGCCACTTGGAACCAAGTGGAACTTGGCAAGCGTGGTAAAAATGGGATTATCGAGGACGAGGACGTAGAAGACCAACCAATGCCTGCAGCGGTTAGGCATCGTGGTCAATTACTGTGTTGTGTTGTAGGTGTCTGACTTGGTGCTTTCGTAAACCGATTCAGCCTTGCCAGACAACGAAACTCTCACGCTGATCGTTTTTGTGGTGGTTGTGGTCTTTTTGCCTTCGGTGGTGGTCTTCGCAGATGACGGGAGGTCGTAAGTCACGAAAATCTCCTCTTGACCGCTTGGCGTCGTGCGTATGCTCATCTGGCTAAACTTCAACTCGGATGAACTCACATCTGGATATTTGGCGGTAATGCTCGCCAATGCAGCACTCTTGATGGTGGCCTCCGCTTTTCCGATAACGTCGCTAGGTTTCTGGCAGCCTGTCAGAACCAGCATCAAGCAAGCCCCGATAAGTTGTGGTACGTTTTTCATAAAAATGCGAACGATGCCTAGACTAGAACTCAGCCACGCCGGACCAGTGACGTGACCCGCGACTGCGGAACTGACAGCGCCAACGGCGGTTGGCTCCGGCTTGTTAGGCAGCATGGTCATACTCGATGAATCCTCCGCAAAACAAAACAGCCAATAGCATAAATACAAATGGCCCAGAACAAACTATTCAACGCAAAGATAAAATAGCCAGAAAGCCCCCCTGGCGTATTAAACGGCCAGTAAGTAACGATGGGAAAATGTAGAATGTCGGCAAGACTGCTCATAAGCCGCATGAAAAGCGAAGGCGGAGCAGCCGACTCAAACCGATCCATCGAATCACCGAATGACACCAGCAAGGCAAAAAAACCTAGCACGAAGTGACCTGCGGCTATCGCGACGATGATGCCCCATCTAACACGTCTCACCGGCTGTGTGCTTGTATTTTGCATGGCGTGCAATGCTGCCTAAACCTCTTCGACTCGCGATTGGCTAAAAGCAGAACCCGCTGCGCTCTCTTCGACAGTTGCTTTGGCTCCGGCTTGTTAGGCCTACGAATCATATACCTCAACAATTTTGCCACCGCCAATCTTCCCGGTCTCTCTGCTTTCTCTGAGCGAGAACATGGTGCCGACTCCAATCAACGGCATAATATACTCTGGACGCGAAAACCGAATCGGAACCCGCGCCTTGGAGCCGGGTGACAGGCTCCCAATACCGCTCAAATCCATCCGCAACTCAAAATACTCACCGCCGCCGCCCATCTGGCAAACAAAAACATCTGGCGGCGTTGGCTCCTTCCGACCACCGGCTTCGGTCGGAAGCAACCGAACTTCAGCAAGAATATGTGGTGCAAATTTCATGGTGCGCTTGGCGGCCCCGGTTAGAACTCAGCCACGCCGGATGAATGATGTCAACCGTCCCGCAGAGCGGGACGGAGCTGCGATGGCCAACCGGCGTTGGCTGCAGTGATTTGTTGGACCGTTTTGAGTTCACAAGAGCATCGGTATTCCAATGTCGAAAACTAGAAGCAGCAGCAAAATGAGATACCATCCGGGTTCATGCCGTATGACTGCTGTGGCCATGCAGATGACGGACAGCACGGTGAGCACAACACCGGTGACGGTCAGAACATTCCATAAGTGGCTTGCTTGGGCGGCTAATGGGTCGGCTACGTAGGGTGTCTGCTGCTTTGCTGCTTGGCTGGGATACAAACGTTTCGCAAATAGAATTCCCGCTGTCCCTTTGGAAATACCCAATAAGTGGGGTTAAAATAAAGGGATATAGTATGCCATATACCAACCTTCCATTCGGGGCAGTTTTGTTTGCGAATGACCATCCAGTTTTCACTAATTTTCCACATCTAATGCTTGCCCTTGATACGCCTGAGTTTAACAGCACAAACCAAGTGAATCTTATAAACGATAAATTTCTCATGGAGAGCGACCACCCTAAACTTTGGGACATAAGGGGCTTACTAACAATTCCATCCAGCCAATCAGGGTCAAACTGCGCCTTGAAATTATATATAGTAAACGACTCGGCGCTCACCGTCTCAAACGTTATGATTTCCTTCAACTCTCCAAATCCATTTAGCTGGTTCAGTAATGGTGTATGGCAGTCAATGCCGGTTACATCCTCCAACGATTTCGAAGAAAGAACATTTTTTGAGAAATTAGAGTGCCTGCCGAGCGGGTTGTACCTGCGTCTTCCGACAATTAGTTTCGGTTCCTTAAATGGACCCGGTCTAATTCTCGCCAGCGTATATGCGAAGGATGTGCCTCTAAAAATGGTGAGTTGTTGGGTTTGGTTTTCACCAACAAATGTTTCATACCCATATGTTTCTAAAATCCCCATCCCCAATTTCTCCACCAACGGCATTTCCATAGCTATTCCAACCAAGTAATAATTCTTAATGTTAACCAATAGACGTTCATACCCATAGGCCACAACATCCTGACAATTCCTGTGAAATAAATGGGGGGAGCTCATAAAATCCAAATTAAGGCACTACCCGCTGAAGAGGTTGGTTGACAGGGAAGAGGGTTGGGAATAGAACGGCGTTATGAAAAACCGGGCCTTTTGCTTTGCTTCGCTGGTTTTGGTGGCATTGGCCCTTTGTGTGCATTTTCTTTCGATGCACCAGCTTTCCAAAGCCAATGGTTTGCGCGCCGATAGCGTTTATGCGGCTAGCGATCAGAAGCAGCCTATGAGAGCTGATGCGCAGCGCTGTGGTGTCAGGGCTCTAGTTTTCTTCGTATCCGGCGTATTCCTCGCAATCTCAAGCCTGTTTTTTTTGGTGAGGTCTTTTCGGCGGCATGAGACAGCGTGGTGGCGGTCAGTTCCGGTGGCCCTTTTGGTTTTTTATTTGATGTTACAGTTTACGCTTGAGTGAAATTTGCGATGTCCATTTTCCAGAGACGCCAGCGAAAGTCCAAACGGCCAGAGATCAGATTTGGAGCCTGGCCGACTTTGCTGGCGAGCATCCTCATTTTTGCCTGCGCTCTTTGGTTTTTCTGCGATGTATTTTATCGCTGGCCGAAATCATGGGCGAGAAGTTTTTATGGCTATAGCATTTTTCTCGCGCCGGTAATGGCTATATTGACCGTGTGCGATTGTTGGCGGGCGCGGCGGGACATCCGGCTGATCATTGCGGCAGTTTTTGGCGCAGCAGGCTTTGGGCTTATTTGTTATACATTCTATCTCGCCATTCATCGCTTCAACAATCCTGCATAACCGTTTAAGCCGGGAGTTTCTAAAAAGATGTTGCGCCTATGGCGCTGGGCGAGCGCTCCGTTTTCTTTCGCTCCTGTCGGAGCCTGGCGGCTTGTGAACGAGGGAACCCATAGCTGGCGCTATGGGCTACTAGCGGGCGCTGCTCCGCAGCTGGTTTATCAGAGGACGAGGATGCGAAGGAGGACATCGTCTCACTTGTGAGATCCAAAAATTGGCTGGGTTCCCTCGCAATGCGGATACCCGGTGCAACCCCAGAACTGTCGCCCGGTTTTCGCGCCGGTTCGCACCGTCCGCAGTTTCATGGGCTTCCCACAGCGCGGGCAGTCCGGCGGGCCTTGCTTATCCGACCCGTCCGTCCCGTCCGCTTTCCGCTTGCGCGCCCCGTATAACTTTTCCGTGAAACCGCCTTTCTGCGCAAAAGTCTCGCCCTGGTTTTCCAGTTGGCGTTTCAAAAGGTAGGCGGCCTGGTTCACCGCGCACAGCATCGCGTTCCCCGCCAGTTCCGGCGCCGCCCGCTCCACGAAATCCGACAGCCCGAACAATCCCGTCAATCGCACCACGTCCGGATGAGCCGCTGGCATAACTGCCGCCCGATCCTTCGCCAGCCGCGCCCGCATCGCCAGCGCCTCGCGACAATCCTTTGGCCATACCCGCAGCCCGTTCTGGCGTAAAAAAGCTTCGTAATCCCGCAGCAACTCATCCGATAAACTCGCCCGCGCTACGTTCGTGAGTTTCATCTCGCTTTTGCGCGACGTCGCGGCCAGACCGCTGCCTTCGCTGATGTTCCGCACCCCGCTCCGTGCGGCCTGCACCATCTGGTCCGTCATGCGCTTGTCCTGCGCGAAAAACCGCCGGCAAAAAACCACGGTCGCGTCATAGACCACCTCAGCCACCTTGTAACTTCGAAGCTTCCGATAACCCCCATGCGGCAGCAGCACCGTTGGCTTTTCCGGCCGCTGATTGTCAGGCGGGTTCACCGCGCGCAGCTTAACCAGCTTGCCCTCCATCAGACAAGTTTGACTGGTCAGACTGCCCCGTCACCCTCGTGTCACATTTTTGAGATTGTAGCCGGGAATAAATAAGCCTATAAAATCAACGGTATTAGGGAGCGAGGAATTAATCAGAGTCTTTTTTTATGAAAATGTGTGTACGCGCAAAAAATCTTTTTCTCTTTTCCACTTTGATGGCGGTGCTGGGCGCGGGGCCGTATGGAGCGCTGGGGCAGGCGTTCACGGTGCTGCATCATTTCACGGCGCAACATGACCAAACGAACAGCGATGGGGCGCAACCGTTCGGCAGCCTGGTGTTCTCGGGCGGCAAACTGTACGGGACGACGAGCGTGGGCGGACCAGGCTACGGCGGCACGGTGTTCTCCATGAACATGGATGGGTCTGGCTTCACGAATGTGTATTCGTTTTCTCCGGACCAGTTTTTTAATTTTCCGAATGGCAGTGGTTCGGAGGCGCGGCTGATCGTATCGAACAATGTTCTTTATGGAACGACGCTAGGCGGCGGGGCTTCGGGCTGGGGTGTGGTGTTCCGGGTGAACACGGATGGGTCGGGCTTTACGAACATCCATAGTTTTTCGAACGGGAGCGGTGGCAGTACAGTGAGAGGCGGATTGGTTTTGGCGGGCAATACGTTGTACGGGACGACGGAGAGTGGCAACAGCCAGAACCAGGGGATCATTTATGCAGTGAACACGGATGGGGGCGGGTTCACGAATCTGCATGGGTTTTCGGCGACCGGAAATGCTCCGAGCGGGGTGGAGACGAATTACGACGGGAAACAGCCGAACCGGAACCTGGTGCTGCTGGGCAACACGCTTTACGGAACGGCGCAGTATGGGGGGACGAATGGTTACGGAACGATCTTCTCGTTGAACACAAACGGCTCAGGCTTCACCGTGTTGCATACCTTCACCGCGTACGACCCGGTCTATATCACAAATGGCGATGGCGCGAATCCATCGGCGGGGATGATTTTATCGGGCAACCGGTTGTATGGGAATACGCGGACGGGCGGCAAGTGGGGTAACGGGGTAATCTATGCGATCAACCCGGATGGGACGGGGTTCACGAATCTGTATTCATTGATAGCGGAGGACGGCAACCCGAATACGGCGGGAATGGTACTGGCGAGCAATGAGCTTTATGGGGTGACGTTCGGGACCGGGACGAACAGTTATTTTGCCGGTGGCGCGATCTTCTCGGTGACCACGAACGGCACGGGTTATCAGAATTTTTATGAATTCTCCGTACTCCTGGGAACTGATAACACGAACCGGGACGGGTTTGAGCCGTGGGATTCGTTGATCATCGTGAGCAACGTGCTGTATGGGACGGCGCGGGACGGCGGCGTCTATGGCCAGGGGACGGTGTATGCGTTGAACCTCTCGGCGCCCACGCCGCCGATCCAATTCACGGCGAGCCCGACGAATGGGTCGATTGATTTGATGGTGCAGTTCACCTCGCCGGACGTGGATGCGAACGGGCACCAGATAACGAGTTGGAATTGGGATTTTGGCGATGGGGGCACGAGCACGGAACAGAATCCGATGTACACCTATGATTCGGCGGGGACGTATACGGTGACGCTGGTGGCCACGAATATCCGGGGCGGGACGGTGATGGGGGTGGGGCCGGAGGTAACGGCGCTGCCGATCACGACGGATTTTTACACGGCCGATGTGACGAATGGCACGGCGCCGCTGACGGTGCAGTTCAATGCCGACAGCATGGATGCGGGCGGTTTTACGATTGCGACGTGGTTTTGGGATTTTGGCGATGGCGATACGAGCACGGACCAGAATCCGATGCATACTTATTTGAGCGCGGGGGATTACACGGTGACCTTGCGCGCGACGAACACGCTGGGCGGGCTGGCGGTGGGTGGCGGTCCATCGGTGGTGGGGGTGACGGCGCCGGTGGCGAGCAGCGGACATACGTTGCTGGCGTATTACTCTTTTGATGACGGGAACCTGGCGGCGACGGATTTCTCGTTCAACGACAATAACCTGGGTTATCCGTTTCCGATCAACGACGGGTCGGCGAACCTGACGATGGATGCGTTGACGCCGCCGGACGCGGTGAATTTCGATGACAACGGCGGCACAGGTGGAGCGTATTATTACACGTCGTATTCGAACCTGCTGGCGGCGGTGAGCGGGAGTTTCAGCATTTCATTGTGGCTGAAGACGACGCAGGTGTCGGGGAACGACGGGGATTCCGGGTTTGAAGGGGATGCGGGAATCGTGAACACGTTTGAGGATTTTGTGGTGCCGATGGCGCTCACGGGCCACAAATTGTGTTTCCTGACGGCGAATAATTCCGTCGATGTGCTGCATTCGACGGCATCGATCGACACAGGCAGTTATGTGCACGTGGTGGTGACGCGGGATGAGGCGACCGGGGTGAAGAATATTTATGTGAACGGCAGGTTGGACGCGACGCACGTGGCTGAGACGGGGATCTTTCCCAATGCGGAGGAGATGGAGATCGGCATGGGGAACGGCACGGGATTCAACGGGGAGCTGGATGATGTCCAGATCTACGCGGGCGTGCTGTCCGCGGATGAAGTGGCGCAGCTTTATAATCATCCGGGGACGACGATTCCGAACGGGAATATTACGCCGGACCTGGGTCTGGCGTTGAACGCCACGAACCTGGTGTGGACGACGGGCGGCGATTCGGATTGGTTCGTGGAAACGGCGACGAATTTTGACGGGGTTTCCGCCGCGCAAAGCGGAGTCATCACGGACAGCCAGACGAATTGGATCGAGACGACGGTGCCGGCGGATGGGCAGGTGTCGTTCTACTGGAAGGTGTCGTCGGAGGATGGTTTTGATTACCTGACGTTTTACATCAACGATGTGCCGCAGGATATGATATCCGGGGACATCGATTGGACGCAGGATACGTTTGATGTATCGGCGGGTGATGTGTTGCGCTGGGAATACAGCAAGGATGAGAGTGATAGCGCTGGTTTCGATGCGGGCTGGGTGGATGAGGTGCAGTACACGCCGGCGGTGGTGGCGGTGAACGTGGGTTTCTCGATCCAGATAGAGCGGTATCATGATTATGGCTTTGGCTTCGAAAATTTTGACGCGTTTGCCTCGCTCTACAGTATTGATCCGGCGCCGCTCACGACGAACGAGGTGGTGTCGCCAGATGGCAACATAACGAGTTCGGTGTGGGCGGGAGATTTCAGCAGCGATGATTCTTCTGGCGAAGGATTCGAATCACTGGATGATTTGATCTACGCGGTGACGAACGGGCAGTGGACGTTGTACATCAACAAGGACAGCCCGGAGCAACATGTGTACTATTTCAATGCGACGATCAGCGGGCTGGACACGAACACGCTCACGCCGGTGGTTGTCCTGACGCCCGCGCCGAACGCGACGGGTGTGGCGACGAATTCGCCGATGGCGTGGTCGGGTCCAACGAATTTCAATTCGCTTTTCCTGGAGCTGTATCAGCCGGTGCCGTCGTTCATCCTGGATGGGACGACGAATCTGCTGCCGACAGAGACGAGCTGGCCGTCGCCGCCGTCGTTGGCGGTGGGGACGAATGAGTTTTACATACAGTATTCGTATTATGGTTATCCGAACGTGACGCTGAGCACGCCGATGGATGTGGGGATGAATCCGGTGGCCAGTTGGACGACGGAGGTGGACGTGTATGACATCGCTTATGAATTGTTTGCGGTGACAGGAACTTCCCCGGTGGCGCCGATCGAGTTGAGGTTGTTGCAGTCGGCGGGTGCGGGGAATTTGGGTTTCACGTTCCAGACGGCGAATGGGCAATCGGAGACGGTGCAATCGAGCACGAACCTGCTGGGCGGCTGGACGGATATGACGAACTTCACGGGCGACGGATCGATGCGGCAATTCACGTTTCCGACGACGAACGGGAGCGGGAAATTTTTCCGGGTGAAGCAGCAGTGAGGGAGGGGAATGACTAAATCCTGATGACGAATGACGAATGGGAAGGGGAAGTAGGTTCTTAGGTCGGAGCGGGAGGGGCGGGCTGGCGGAGGGGGAGTGTGAGGCTGAAGGTGGCGCCGGTGCCGACGCCGTCGCTGTGGAACTGGATGTCGCCGCCGAGTTGTCGCACGGCGAGGGCGGCGCTGTGGAGGCCGAAGCCGTGGCCGTCTTTCTTGGTGGTGAAGCCGTGATCGAACATGCGTGCGCGGTTTTCGGCGGAGATGCCGATGCCGTTGTCGGTCACGTCGAAATGGATGGAGCCATCGCCATTGGAAAGGCGTAAGATGAGTTTTTTATCGGGGCGGTCCGCGGACTGGCAGGCCTGCTTGGCGTTGCGGATGAAGTTCACGAGGATCTGCAGGACTTTGTGCTTTTCCAGGGTGATGTCCGGCAGGTCCGGCTGATATTCGCGGATGACCTGGATGCCGTGGCGGGTGAGGGCGGCGGCGTTGATGCGCAAGGAGTCTTCCATGAGGTCGACAGGTTTCACTTTCTCGGTGGTGCCGCCTTTGGCGAACGTTTGCTGGAGGGTGACGATGTCTTTGATGTGCTGGACATTGGTAGCGAAGGAGGCGAGTTCGCGGAGGATGGCGGTGCGTTCGGCGGTCAGTTGTTGGTCCAGCATCTCGAGGTAGCCGGGGACGAGTTTGCCTTTGGGATGGTGGGAGATGAACGAGCCGAGGTCGCTGGAATGTTCGCGCAGCAAGGCGGTGAGCTTGGTAAGGCCTGAGGATTTGGACTTTTGCAGTTGGTCAGCGATGACGGTGGCGGAAACGTTGATGCTGTTGATGACGTTTTTGACATTATGGAGGACGCCCGTGGCGAGTTCAGCAATACCGGCTTCGCGCGAGGCGCGGATCAATTCCAGATTCATCTCTTCGAGCCGGGCTTCCGCCTCCTTGCGGGCGGTGATATCCTGCAGGGTGCCGATGCGGCCGGTGATGGCGCCATTATCGGAACGGAGTACGGAGGCGCGGGAATGGACCCAGCGAATTTTTCCATCGGGTTCGACCAGGCGGAATTCGATGGCGAAATCGCCGCCCTCGCGCTCGTTTTCTTTGAGGGCCGCCAACACGCCGGGGAGGTCGCTGGGATGAAGCCGGCGCATCCAACCGCCGTCGGCAGAATCTTCGGTAGAAACGCCGGTCAATTGCTGGCAATGGGGATTGGTGTAGATAGGCCGCCCGATGGCATCGATCAAAAAGATTCCGAGGGGCATGGATTCGCTCAGGGTGCGGAACCGGCGTTCGCTGGCTTGCAGTTCCTCGTGGGCGGCGCAGAGTTGAAAGGTGGTGGTATCAGATCCCGTTTGGTCGACCGGAATTTGCGGGGAGGCGACATTGACGATCTCGATATAGACGAGGGTCTGGTTCAGCAATTGGAAGGCGATTTCGCCGAAAGTGAAGGGGCCGACGAGGGAACCGGTACGGCGGCCTTCGAGCCGGGAAAACAGATAGTTGTGGATGCAATTGCAGGAGAAGAGGACGTTGTCCGGCGACAGATCTTTCAAGCGCGCATCAATGGCAGAGACGTAATCTTCAATGGGGTTGGCGAGGCGATATTCGGTACCTGGAACGACGGGCGCGAAGAATTCGACGGAGCCGTTTTTTGGCCCGATGTTTTTGAGGGCGACGTTGACCATGACGCCGTAGTAGTCGGCGACGAGAGGCAGGCGGGTGTCGGCGTTGAGGCCATTCAGGTAATCGGCGAAGTTGGCTTCCCGGCCATTGATGATGGCGGTAGTGGCGGAAAAGCCGCCGGTCGGAAAAGTGATGATGTCGCCATGGCCGGGCCGGAAGAGGTTGATGATCTTGACCTGGGCGAGCTGGCCGGGCGGCAGCTTCAGGCGCATGACGACGGCGTCCTCGCCGAGCGGTTGGGGATTGCCGCAAAAAACTTTCGGCGCGGCTTTGCCGATGAGGTCGAGGTCAACGCCGGCGACCCAGCCGACGAGCGGGTGGAGGGCGAAACCGGGATAACGCGGGGCGTGCAAGGCGAATTCGGCATGGGCGGGACTGTTCGCGGGGAGGATGATAAAGCTGGCGGAATTCTCGCCCGCGTCCTGATGCAGCGCCGGCATTTCTGCTGCGGTATAACGCTGGGTGGAGGCGTGGAATTCGGCGGGAATTTCGGTGACAAAAATCTTGTCCTTGCACAGGCGGCCTCCGTCGTTGGCCATGAAATAAGGGATGGTTCCGCCGATCCAGTTGCCCGGTGGCAAGGTGGCGAGCAGATGCTCCTCGCCGGCGAGGATGAGGCTTTGACCGGCGAGAATGCGGCGGGCGGTTTCTCCCGGATCCAGTAGCAGGTTGGTGGGGCGTTTGGTGGAATCTGCTATCCTGGCAAAATCCCTTTCGGCCATGGGGAGACGGCTGAATTTTGCGTAAAAAGTTTTTAATTCGCGGATGCAGTCGTGGATGGAGATTTCTTTTGCCTGGAAGCGGGCGCGGAGATTGACGAGAAAAAGCTGGAGGCCGAGAAATTCGAAATGAACGGTGCGCGTGCCGAGGACAACCGAAGTCCACGCGCCCTCGCTGATCAAATCTATGTTCATACCCAAATTCCCGTACGCCCTGATGTCCCGCAATATCAGGTGGCCGACGCGAGTCTGCCGTAGTGTCGTTATCGGCAGATGTGGGGGAGGCTTGAGGGGAAATTTAACCGCAAAGAGTGCGGAAAGGAAGGAGTGGAAAACATCCAATCTCGCGGAGACGGGACTCAGAAGCAGCATCCAATGGGGAATGTCTGATGTCGAATATAGATTGAACAGCTTCAACTAGTTGCGCGGGCGTTAGAGGTGCGCGATGGTTTTGGCGAGCCGTTCTAAAGTCATTTTAACTCAAGGAGGTGGTTATGATGGTGAAGTCTTGGACGTGGTTGATGGTCGCGGGAATTGTATTTTTGCTGCTCTTACCCGGCCTGGTATGGGGTGTGGCAAGTTTGGTGAGGGGAAATGCTGGTGACCTGGTGGCATCGGTGGCACTGGCTCCGGAACAGGAGATAACACTGCCAGCGGTGGGAGAAGCGGTGGTGCTGGTGGAGGCGCCGCGCATGAGCACCGATTACGGAGATCTTCAGATCGAGCTGACGGAGAAGGGGTCGGGACAGGGTGTGATGTTGAAATATTCATACGTGGCGGCGCAGGGGATGGTGCATGGGATGTCGTCGATAAAGGTGCCGTTTGGACGGATGACGGTGGAGCGCGCGGGGGCTTATACGGTGCGGGTATCGGGATTAGCGGTGGGGAAGGATTATTCGGAGTATCGGGTATTGATTTCGCGTCCGTACCTGGCGCGGATGGCAGTGCAGATCGTGGGGATAGTTTTTTGCGGGGTGGGGATGTTGGGGTGCGTGATCTGGGGGGTGTGGTTAATGGGGTTGATGAAGCAAAGAGGATGAAAAGATTTGCCACAGAGGCACAGAGGTCACAGAGGGTGAGAATTGGAAACTAAGATTGACGAATGGGAAATGGGCTCGACTCTTTGTTTGTTAAGGGCTATTCCAAACTGATTGTTAGCTGGTGTTTTGGTTGATGTTTCATTGTTAACCCGGACGGCTGCGCGTTCAAACAGGGTGCTTAGGGAAAATTTAAAATGGAATCCGCAACGCAAAAGCTCTATTCGCCACAGCAGATCTGTCTTGCCTCAGTAATCGGGGGGCCCCTGGCGGCCTGCTGGTTTTTCGCCCGCAATTACCGTGGGCTGGGCAAACCGGGGAGCGCAACGAAATGTCTGGTCTGGGGTAGCGTGGGGACGGTGGCGTTGTTTGTTGCCGCGTTCTTTGTTCCAAAAGGATTTCCTCACATGGTCATCCCGCTTGGGTATTCAATCGGTTTGCGCGAAGTGGCGAAACAGATTCACGGCAACACTGTCACGGAGTATGTCGCGGCGGGTGGCCGGTTGGGGTCATGGTGGGCGGTCGCGGGGATCAGTTTTCTTTTTTTAATCGGCATTTTCGTCGTGTTCTTTGGATGCTTCTTGAGTTTGACCGGGCAAACCTGATGACGAATGGGGCTTGCGTTTTGCGGGGTGATTCACACTATGAGGGTACATGGGCAAGGGGCTTATCTCGTTGATGTTGGCGTTGCTTTGCTTTTCTTCACGGGGGCAGAGCAGCAATATCTTTAACGCAATGTCGCCGGGGTTGCGGCAATTCCTCGTGGGACACCCAGCGGCGGCGGCGGTTCTCTCAAATGTGATCGCCAGTGATTTCGCAACGAAGCCGGCGCGGTTGAATTATTTTTCTTCGACGGACCCTTACGCGTCGCGGGGCTCTTACTATTTGACGAATGGGTTGACAGTGATCTTGATCGGCCAGAGCCAGTGGCCGGCGGATGAATTTATCGCGCTCTATTTTGAGGTGAAGAATTCGGAGAATGCGCCGCAGTTGCAGGGCATCTTTACGAATGTGCAGGCGGGAAATATCACGCGGGAGATCTATGGGTACCAGATGTTGCAACTGGAATTTTACGCCTGCAAGGCGACGCGGGACATGCTGGCGGGGCTTGCGGACGACCCGGACATATCGGCGGCGCCGCTGTACAAAACGCATAGTGGATGCCCGGATACGTTCGATGATTTTTTGGCGTATCTGGATACGTTGTATGCGGGGCACCCGGGGCCGCTGGAGAATTTTGAGAAGCAGTTTGATGAGATGCAAGGCAGGCGGGGAGGGATTTAAGTTCCAAGCACCAAGCTCCCATCCCGCGGAGACGGGACTCAGAAGCAGCGTCCAACATTGGACAACCAACATCCAATACGGTACTGGCTCCTAAAAGCGGCGCACTGCCGAGGGCCGCTACGGGAGGCGAAGTCAGGTGTTTACCCCATTGTTATTTTTTATGAGGCAGACGTAAATGGTGTTTGTGTCTTGTGCTGTTTCCAAATCAACTCCGTCCATCACCGTTGCCGGTGAAAATGGGCAGGAGAACCGCATATTGGTGGATGCGTTGGTGAATTCGCGGCTGTATCGGGATTACGAACTGGCGTTCAGCACGTTGACGGGCCTGCCGCTGGCGCTGGAGCCGGCGGAGATGTGGCAATTGCCACATCACGGGAAGCAGAATGAGAATGCGATGTGCGCGTTGATGTCGGGGAAGAGCGGTTCGTGCACCGCGTGCGTGCATCTGCAGAAGCGTCTGTGCCAGACGGGGACGATGGAGCCGCAGACGATGACGTGCTTGCTGGGCCTTTCGGACAGCGTGGTGCCGGTGCATCTGCGGGACTACATGATCGGTTATCTTCAAACGGGCCAGGTTTTCCGGGAAAAACCGACGGCAGCGAAGTTTGAAAGGATTTTGAAGGAGGCGGCCAAATGGGGGATAAAAACGGACCGGGCGACGCTGAAACAGGCCTACTTTTCCGGGCGGGTGATGAAGCGGGTGGAATATGATTCGGCGATCAAGCTATTGACGATATTTGCAGGGCAACTGGCGGATTTCAGCAACCAGGTGTTGATCCGGAACGAGAATGCGGAGCCGCCGATCATCACGCAGGCGCGGGGCTACATTGAGGAACACTACACCGAGGACATCAGCCTGGGGCAGGTGGCGAAGGCGGTGAACGTGAGCACGTTTTATTTTTGCAAAACATTCAAAAAGATCACGGGCCTTAATTATACGGATTACGTTTCGCGGGTGAGGATAGAGCGGTCAAAAAATCTTTTGCTGAACCGGAATCTGCGGGTGAGCGAGATCGCGTTTGAGGTGGGGTTCCAGTCGCTGACGCATTTCAACCGGGTGTTCAAGAAGGTGCTGGGGCAGTCGCCGACGGAGTATCGGGCGCAGGTGGCGGGAGGGTGAACGTCCAAGCGTCCAAGCTCCAACATCCAAAGAAGCTCCAAATTCCAAACTTCAATTCAATCCCGACGTGTCGTGACTTCGGCTCCCTCAAGCTGGTTACGGGCGGAAGTTATTTTTCGCGGAACTGATAGAAGCGATGGTCGTAGTCGGACGAATTCGGATCGCGGAAATATAAGGTGAGATTGGTGACGGGGGTCCAGTTTACGAGGTCGGTGGAAGCGTAAACATCATGGGTGAGGCCGACTGACGAGGGAACGCTCATTTGGAGTTGGGCGGGTTTGGTTTTGGCGTCAATGGCTTGTTGTGAAAGGTTTTCGACCGGGGTGGCTTGCTCCGCGTTCGCAGTGGCGTCGCCCGATTTTTTTGGCGGAACGTAAGCGGAGGAAGTGGACGTGAATTGGGGAAGCATCGACGCGCTACCGGGTTGGTTGAATGCCCAACTGAGGATATCGTGATTTTCGCTGTCAGCGCCGGTGGAGGCAGTGAAGCCCACCCAGGCGAGGTCGTGGTCAAAGGACACGAAGTCTTCCAATTTGACGTCGACGGTCAGCAGTGGTTTTTCAAGGTCATCCAGGAAAACCTGCAAATGGCCCGGCACGTACCGCACTCGTGCGGTGTGCGTTTTTCCTTCCGAGTAAAGCTCAGGTGCGGTCACGGTTCCGAGGGGATCGTTCAGGTCGCGAGGGTTTTGCTCGCCGCCGCAACTGAGGACGGCGATCTCGTCGTAGCGCACATAGGAATTCCTGTGCCAATGGTAGGTGTCGAACTTCACGATGAACGCGCTGCCGCCGTGAACAAATCCCAGATCAGAACCGGCGCCTCCCAGTGACGGCGTGGCGCGGCTTTGGAGGACGAAGGCGAATCCGTCACCGCCGTGACGCACCTTATCGGTGATGCGAAATTGGAAGGTGGTTTCAAAACCGCCGCGAACAGGCTGTTTGGCCTGGAGCCAAAGACCACCGACGCTGCCAAGAAAATTCGTCTGGGACGGCGTCAGTCGCACGAAATCATCCCGAAGCGTGGCATTGCCCTGAAAGATGAGGCCGGTCGGCGAATTGAAATTTGAATAGTTGATGTCGCTGGCGAATGAGCCGCAGGCCATGGCGAGGAACGGAAGGAGGGCGAACAGAAGAAGGTCTTTTTTATTTTTGGCCTTCATGGAAGATGTGACATGAAAGTGGCATCGCTGTTCAATTTGAAACCAATGGGGAAACCAGGTGGGCAATTGGTAATAGGCAAGAATCCCGTTGCACGTCGTTTTCATTTCCTGGATTTCGCCGTAATGGACCACAAAAGGCCTAAACCGGCTACGAATAGCAGCGAGGCGACAATGCCGGCTCCGATGCCTGCCCAAACTCCGTACAACTTTCCAACGTCATAGCCGAAATAAATCGAAACCGGAAAAGTAATCAGATTAGCAGCCATGAAAATGTTGAAAATGACCTTGGAGCGTTTCATTTATCTTGCGGCTTTCGCTCGATCCACCGAAAAATTAGTTTTACCAACTTGAAAAAAAGAACAATGCCCAGAACGAAGCCAACCCCAAATCCAATGCCGCCCCATGACTTGCCAAATAACCTAACAGCCAGCGTCCCTGTCGCCCAGCCGATTCCCATGCTGAAGGCGAAAATGGCCATCACGTAGATCAAATCAAACAATCCCCAGGCAGCTTGGGGGAAGTTGCGTCGATGGCCTGAAGGGTGCATCAGAAATGGGATAGTGGTTTGGGGGGTGGGGTGTCGAGGGGGATTTTAACCACGGAACACACGAAGCGCACGAAAGGGAGCTCGGAATTGAACAGGAGGGAACGGAGAAGGAGAATTTATTTCAAATTACCCATTGCAAATTTAACAATGCGGTCATTTGGATTAGCGGCGCTCGGCCGAGGCGCCGTTACGGAGACGTATCATTGCGTGAGGCGGAAGAATCTGCGGCGGCCGAGGATGGGGTTGGTGATGACGTTTTGTCCGCTGATGACGGCGGGGGTGATGGTGTTGGTTTTCCAAACGGCGGGTGGCTCCAAGTTGGTGGCGGTCTCGAGGGTGAAGCCGGTGAAATTGGTGGGCCAAGTGAGGATGACATTTGTGTGCGACGCCGTTATGGCCAGATACGGCAAACAGGAAAGACACGGGTCGGGGCTGAAGCCATAGGACAGGTTGATATTAGCGCCGTGGGTGATCAGGTTGGCCACGGTTGCGGCATTGGCGCTGTTGAGCGGGTTCACGGTGCCATTGGTTGACTGGATGATGACGTTGGTGAAGCCGATTTTTATGCTGCCGTGAAGGGTATAGTTGGTGGGAAAATAGTTGTCTGAGTTCGTGGGTAATTCAGTTATGACGCCTGCGCCAATCGTAAGGAAACCGATGGAGTTTGGTTGGAGCGCGGCGGGTGAGCAGAGATTTTCGATATTGAGATCGAGCACAGCCGGCAAGGTGAGGTCCACAACGTTGCACGCGTCATCACGGGGACTGCCGGGGTCGTTGCATTCCGGGAACACGATCTTGAGACTGAACAGCACGTTGGGCGGGTCTTCGACGAGAATGTTCCGGAACACGGGCGTATTTCTGATCCCGAACACGGTGCCCGGAACCATCAACGAGGCAATGACGGCGTTGTTCTGTCCATCCAGTTGAGTCTTGCTGAAACCGGGGCCAGTGGGGCTGTGCCAGTCTGTCTTCACGACATAAAGACCATCAATCAGGCAACCGTCGCCTGCGGAGTTGGTGCCCCAGCCGAGATTCACGACGCCGCCATTGTAGGTCTGCCAAACGGTGGCGTTGCGGACGATGACATTGGTGCCCCACATCATGAGTGAATCGTCGCCGCTGCGCAGGAAGACATTGGAAACGGTGGTATTATCGCCGAGCCGATAACCGCCGTTGAGACCGTTCCAGCCGATGCTCTTGACGTTGTTGACGGAGCCATTGATGAGCATATCGGCGGTGGCGTGATTGTGATCGGTGATGACGAAGCCATCCAGGCTGAACGTGTCGGCGGGTGAATTGGACGGCGTATTCGCAAACGACAGGCTGTGGTCGCCCGGGTCGCCGGGGCACGAGCGAAGCGCGTAACAGAACCGGCTGCCATCCAACGCGCCCGGACCATAGAGGCGCCTGGGGAAGCCATTGCCGTATTTGAAATGGAGCTTGCCCTGCACCCACGCGCCCGGCGCCAGATAAATATTGGTGACACTGGCGGGCACATTGTAATCCGCGTAGCCACCGTCAACGAGTTGGAAAGTTCCCTGAAAGATCAAGGTGCCGACATGATTCAAGTTGTTCGTAAGTTGCGTGTTGTTGGTGATGGTCACCGCGTTAGGGTCGGTAGGCGGGAGGTAGGGCGGATCCAGGAAGAAAACCAAAGACTGAATATCTCCGCCATGGGTGCCATCGCTCCACCAAAGTAGAAACTGGTCGCCATTGAAGTCGGGCGATGTCGTGGTGGAGAGCAGAGCGGTGCCGTCAGCGGCGACATTGACTGCCACCGGCTTGCTGCTGGGCCGCACAGTCACATTGTCACTGGCGACAAAACCATAATTCAAATTGGTGACCCGGAGATAAACAGTGGTGCTCGCAGCCGCAGGAATGCTGACGAACGATATGGATGTGATATTGGAGAGGTAACCGGAATTTGTGTTGAAGGGCGAAGCGAGTGTGCCGCCGTAGTAGCTGATGTGCACGGGCACATTCGACCAGCCTCCATTGCCCAGTTTGTATTGTACCGCGTACTGGTCTGAAAGCAGTGGATAGCACAGTGGGGCGGTCGTATAAAAAACATTTTCATCAGTGTTCGCGCAACCGTTTGTGGTCATGCACGCGTCATTGGTCTGCGCCAGCGCCGCCGAAGAGAATGCGGACAGCAGCAGCGTCACGAGCAAATGCCTTGGTTTCATAAATCAGGCTGGGGGGGGGCCCGAATTCGTGAGGGGATAGTGAACCGACAGCAGGTTTTTGTGAAGTGGATTTAACCGCAGAGAACGCAAAGAGCGCAGAGGGAGATATTAGGAAACATCCAATATCCAATGACGGGGAATGGAAAGCGGTAAAGGACTACCGCTTTCCAGGACGCGTTGCGAGGTTTGGGAGAGGCTGCTGATTTGGTAATCGTTAGGCGTTGGGATGTGCTGCGGCTGGTGCGACGCACACTGCCGCTGTCCGTAAAGAATTTCAGCGGCGCTCTGCTGCTGCGCCGCGACAGGAAGGGGAGAATTTTAGGTTGTTCACAGGGCAAATTGGACGGGGAGGTGGGATTTTGGGGCGATTTTCAGCGAAAAGAAAGTTATTGGACTTACGGGAGTATGTACTTAACGCAAATTTGGTGAAAACCGGCTAAAATCATCAAAATGGACAGGTGAGGCGGGATTTGCCATTTTGAGGGTATTAGCAAAGCAAAATACAGAAGGCGGAAATCGAGTCGAAGAACCTTGCCAAAGGAAGTCAGTGAGCTTGCTAAAACAGATACGTTTGAGGCGACGCTTTTGGCTGTAAGAGGCAGAAGATTTACTGAAATTGAAACACTTCTTAGTCTATACTATCAAACGCTTCGAGAGTTTCGGAAAATAGAATCTGGCCAGAAAACCAGCATGGAATTGATTTACGCAGACGATACGCCTAGGGATAAAGAAATCGTCTCAAAATCTCGCGGATTAATCCCAAAAACACTTCAGGATTTAGCCCATCAAATTTCGCAGGTTTTGATTGACGCAATCAACTCGCGAGACGCTTCTAAAGCCTTTGAAATAGCGGAAGCGATTGATTTTCTGAAGACGTTCAAGCCATCTGGCGATCCTATCCGTTATCTTCTTTTGGCATTAAAGGGCGTTTTACAAGACGAAGGAGAAAAGTGGAAAATCGGAAAGGTTGCCTTGTTTGTTCAGTGGCCAGTCGAGGATAAGGCGCATGGGTATCCAGGATTGCGCCGTATCTGCAAGGAGTTGGATTTCCCGCTCGAATCTACACCAAGACAAATAAGGCGGCGAAAACGCGCTAAATGTATTGATTGATTTTGAATCAATACAAATAAGGAAAGTTTTACTCCTTAAAAGTCTTGATGGTCATTTTCACGATTGGGAGACAAGACAAATAAGGCGGATTGCAGCCCTTAAAAGTCTTGATTGAGTTTTGAATCAATACAAAGAAGCGACTGCCGTTGGCTTCAAAGTCCTGCACGAAGCTCCTTAAAGAGGTTATAACACTAACCGGATAGAGTCCGACCCAAGCGCGGAAACGAAAGGCTCCACTGGCAGGCGGAGCCGGAACCGTGTGCGGGTAGACAGCTTGACGAAGTCGAAACCCGTGTCGGACTCTATCCCATGTCCGAAGAAACGTCAATTTGCGTTAAGTGAAATAATTAGTTGACACTTCTATTTGCGTCAAGTATCTTAATTACATGAAAGAGAAACAACATCCTGAACTCGAAAAGAGCGAACTCATCAAGGGTATGCCCGCCGTTTGCGGCAACGAATCCGCCGCCGTCGAGTTCTTTGAGGAGCAACGTTGGGGCGGCTCGCCGGTTTGCCCGCATTGCGGCGACAAGGATGTTTACCAGATGAAGGGACGGGACGGGGCGCGCAATGCTCGGTTTCTCTGGCGTTGCCGGAAGTGCGGCGAGCAATACACCGTTCGCACCGGCGCGGTCTACGAAGATTCCAAGTTGCCGCTCCGGCATTGGGCGTTCGCCTTTTGGCGCGCTTGCAGTTCTAAAAAGGGCTGCTCCGCTCGCGAGATTGAACGTCAATGTTCCATCTCCTACAAGTCCGCCTTGTTCCTTATGCACCGCGTCCGCTTCGCGCTCACGGAAGATACGACCAACGCGCCTAAACAGGGCGGCGATAAAGTTGTCGAGGTTGACGAAACCTACGTCGGCGGCAAGCCCCGTCCGACCGCCTTTGGCGCGAAGCCTGAGGCGAAGGCAACGACTGGTTATCGGCTCGGCTCAAAGAAAATCCCCGTCGTGGCTATGGTAGAGCGCGGAGGAAAAGTCCGCACCAAAGTCGTCGCGAAAGTGACGCAGAAAAATCTTTCCCAATTCTTGGCTGAAAACATCCAAGTCGGAAGCATCGTGAACACCGACCAGTTCGGAATGTACCGCTCCATCCTTTGGCCTATCATTCGTGTTGAGGGCGGACGGCATGACGTTGTGAACCATTCCCAAAAGGAATACATCCGCAAGAATCCAGACGGCACCGTGTCCGGCGTCAATCACGCCGAATCGTTCTTCTCTCTGCTCAAACGCGGCATCACGGGAATCTTTCACGCCGTATCGCCGGAGCATTTGCACCGCTATTGCGGAGAGTTCACGTTCCGTTGGGACACGCGCAAGATGAACGACGGCGAACGCCTCGCTCTGGCGGTCAAGAGTTCCTTCGGCAAGCGGCTTGAATACGCGGATTACGTTTGCTAAAATCTAAATCTCGATGAAAACACCTGCCATGTCGAAGAAGCCGAAAGGCGTTCGCGGACCAAAAGCCGAAGTGCTAAAGCTCGATATGAATTGGAAGGACGCCGTCAAGAAGTCGTTTGCCAAGAAACGACCGAAGGACGGCTGGCCGAGTTAAAACCCGTATTTTTGGTAGTCGTATTTTCCGCCGCCTATCCAAACGTAAAGCACCTTCGTGTCGCGGGGATTGAACCTATCCCCGTTGTCTTTGACGAACTCCGTCAGCGGAATGACCTTGCTGTCCAATGGCTTCACGTTTTCCAACCGGCAGGCAAATCCGCTCAATGGCTCGCCGTTCAAGTAGATGTTCACGGAGTCCCAGGTTTCCGTCTTGCTCTGGTTGCTGATGATGACCGCCCCGCTCTTCAAAACCCTTACGTCGGCGTCAACCAGCGGCTTGTGAGATTGATCCGCCGGAGGTTGCAAATCCGAGGACGAATCGGCGGCGTTGAAAAGTGACATGATGAAGACAATCAATCCGCAAATCAGGAAGATGGCGATTATCGAAGTCAGGCAACCTGTTTGCGGCTTCTGTTTGACGTATATCGTTTGAGGCGGGGGAGCGTATCTTGTCGGCGGAGGTATGACGGTTGCGACCGGAACTGGAAGGCGCAGAAGGTTTCCGCAGGATGGGCAGTTCGCTTCTCGACCTGAATCGCCGCTTGGATATTCGATGTTTATCCCGCAATGAGGGCAATTACACTTCAAGACGTTTTCCACGGTTCCTTTCTCGCGAGGGAAAGGAAAAGGCGCGCAGCCAACGCACCTCTAGCAGAGGCACCGCGAAGCGCCTATAGGGAGAGAATACGCCAACCACGCGCCCATCGGCGCGAGGCTGACGGTGAAGGCTCCCTAATGAAAATTCGCGGTTTTCTGCTAGCCCTACCGTACTCGCTAAAATATGTCCTTTGAGCATTGAAAAATGACCATCCATTGGCAAGCATTGATTCCACCCTATGCACGACCAAACCCAACGACCAGACGCAGAACAGTTCGCCCGATACGTCCTTTTCCAGCTTGCCTCGATACGAACAGATTTAATTCAAACGAGGAGAAGCATAGATGAAGTACACGCCTTTCTGAACAAACTGACTCAGAGCGAGAAGGAGGAGCGAGTACGGGGTCTGCAAGCCTTAATCGACTTGGAACGCGACAGGATTTATCGGTTGATGCTTGAGCAATCGCGCATTCCAGAGGGGCCGAATTAGGGTTTTCCATACGAAAACCCGCAAAAGTCAATCAATCCGGTTGATTCTGCCCTATTTGCGTTAAATACATACTCCCGTGGACTTATTCACTTGGACAGCCAATGTCCAAGGCTCGGTGCGAAGATGGGCGCATGAAAAAACAAGCGGTCATCCTCGAACCGGCCCTGGAAGTGCAAGTGGTAACGCTTAATGCTTCGCAGCGCCGGAAGCTGGGCCACGTTTATCTGCGGTGGGCGCGGCAGCTTTTTGTGTCCGCCCGGATTCTTGAGCAAGCTGACGGGCAGCCGGTGCCCCAGAAAGTGCCTGTTCTACCTCTGCGGAAAGCGGCTTTGAACTGATCTCCATGCGGAGTTCGCGCTGTTCCAATTCATGAAGAATGGCCTGGAGATTCACAATGAGGTGTTTGCGTTCACCCGGAGGGGTCTGCCCATATTTTGAGGCGAGCTCGGCCAGATTCATATGTAGTGTGTTATCCCCTAAATGGGTATAGGCAGCGGCTGCCAAATAGGCATTTGAGACGTCCGAAGACTTTGACTTTTCAATGCCAAGCTCAATTTCATTTACCTTGGTAACGTAGTACTCATCGACGGGTCTGCGATCGTTTTCCAACTGCGAAAGATAGGTAGAATCAAGGTTTAACGCTACGGCCATGCGTTCCTGAGTCCAGCCCATACGTTTGCGGATTTCGCGAAGTTTTTTTGCCTTCTCCAAATTAGTTAAAGATTGTTGTTGACTCATATTTGATTTTGTATATATTGACCACAACGAACTTTAAAAAAGATAAGTGAAAATGAAGAAAATGCAAGGAAAAAATGAAGGAGGGTCTGGGGAGAAGTTTTTTACGGCAGGTGACCGCAGTCGGGAAAATAAATAATCAACAAACTATTAAATTTATGGCTGACGAAAATTTGATGGCGGTGAGGGCGGAGACGCTGGGTGTGCTGTTGAGCGTGGCGGGATCGCAGATTGGGGATTATCCGCTGGCGGAGCAGATAACGATCTACCAGGCGCTGGGAGATGCGCTGCCGGATGGACAGCAGAAATTGCGGGCGCGCGAGTTGGCGCGGGTGTTGAGCCGGGCGGAGGCGTTGCAACTGGATTTCAAGCAATCGATGAAAGGCTGAAATTATTTACGAAAATTTATGACTGTGGCGACGCAACATTATTTGAGGCGCACGATGCCGGCGATACGGCAGAGATTCAGTCTACGGCCGGCAAATTGCCGGACGCCGCGCATCCGGGAACGTCCGTTTGCGGACATGGCGGAGGTGCGCGGGCGGATCAATAAATCGGAGAAAGAAATCACCCAGTTGATCGAAAGCCGGCGGCTAAGATGGGCGTTCAATTTTGCGACGGCCAACGAGAAAGTTTTTTTACGGGTATATAAACCGGCGGTGGAGCATTGGGTGAATCCGATGAGGCCGATGCCGGAAACATTTGATGAACTGGTGCGCGGACTTTTTCCGGAGGCGACGTTTTTGGCGGGCGCAGTGGAGACGATTTCGGGAACGCTTTTTCAGGAAACATTCAATCTATCGCATCACAACATGGGAGGCCTTTTGAACGCGGGTTTGGTGCTGACGCAAACGGAGGATTGGGGCGGCGGAGTCTCGCCGCTGATTTTGCTGCCGAGTGTGGTGGGGTTCTTAAAAGGAAGGCAGTTGTCATGAAAAGAGAAATTTGTCACAGAGGTTCACCACGTAAAACGTGGCAAGCAGAGACACAGAGAGAGAAGGATGCGGAGTGGCGACTGGCCTGCAAGGAGGGCGGGGAATGTTCATGGGCGGGGACAGCGTTGCTATGGGGAATCGTCAATGTTTTAGGGCTTTTTAGCACATTCTCACGGGCTTTGCCCGGCAAGCTTCGAGAAAAATTTTCAATTATCAAATTTAGCGCGTCCCGATGTGTATCGAATACCAGCCGGGCTCTTCAAACCCGCATCTCCTGCGGTCCTCCACCGGCGGATTCCGCACATCGGGGCGCGCGCAACTTTTCACGCGGTGGCTGCGTGGTAAAAATTTCGGCAACAAAAACTAAACTTAAACATTATGAACATGAACACGGAATACAAACATGAGATACGGCAATTGAAATCGGTGCGGCGCAGGTTGTGGCGGGACCTGGAGCGGGAGGTGCGGGCGGGGAACCGTGAACAGGAATCGGTGGTGATGGCGACGGCGCGGCGGGTGGAACGGACGAAACGGATCTGTGAGCGGGCAGCGCTGCAGGTGGACCGGCGGATCGCGATATTGGAAGGACGACTCCAGTGAATTGCGGATTGCTGATTTCAGATTGGCTTCCCAAGCCCGCCACGAATCAGTTGCCCCACAAGTGACGTTCGCTTCGCGAATCGTGGTGCGGATTGAAAAAAGTCCCCTCACCCCAGCTCTCTCCCATCCGATGGGAGCGGGGGAACGGGCGGCGGATTTCTGTTGCTTAAGTGATGCAGTGCAATTGACGGGCAGTTCAAAATCAGGAATGGGGAGACATTTTTGAGAGCTTTTAAATTAACTGAAAATAAATTTTATGAATACGAAAGAATTGGTGGATCGTGGGTTGGTGCTGCGCTCGGAAATTTCTGAGCGGCAGAAGGAGTTGAAAGAAATTGAATCAGGCCTGGAAGAGATCGGGCTGGCGAGGAGCGCGGAACACGAAGAACTGGTGGACGCGGAGCGGGAGGGGCGGCGATGGTTCGCGGCGGGCTCGGAGAAAATTGTGCCGGTGATCTTCACGGCGGATAAAATTATTGGTAGTTTTAAATCGGACGGTGCGACGCATGAGATGATCCGCGTGGCGCTCGGGAAACAGCGCGGAAAGTTGCAGGAATTTTATAAACCGGAAACGACGTGGGGGAATTTATTCAAGGACGGGAAGCAATTCCGGACGGCGGCGCGGGAAATTCTGGGGATGTGTGCGCCGGGGTTCATCACGGCATGTGTGGCGAGGGATAAATCCGGCGTGGCGCGGAGTGATATAAGGATTGAATGGGACGCGGCGGAGAAAATTAAGGCTGAATGATGGGTATGGTCGGGGTCAGGGCATTTGGGGTGTGTCAAATCGGCGCATGAAGGGCCTTGGGGAATGCTTGCTGACCGATGGAAAAGTGTGGGGCTTTTTGGGGCGATTTGAGGAGTGCGTACAAATTGTGAATAACTTTCCAATAAAGCGCAGGATTCTTGTTGACAGGGAGTGGGTTAAGATGGTTAAAAGTGGGGCGTTGTGGGGCACTATGAGAGATAGTGACACAACGGTGGATAACTCAGTGGATATCAACGGAAAATCAGGTCGTACCTATTACAACTCGCTGTATCGCCATGGCGTGGATGAGAAGCGTCGTGTGCAGATACCATCGAAGTGGCGGCCGGTGGAGGGTATCGAGCTGACCTTGATACTTTGGCCGAAGGAAAAAGAAGGTCCCTGCCTGCGGGTGTTGCCCCCCGAGGAGATGGACAAGTTGATGAATGCGATCGACGCGATGCCGAGCAGCGACCCGAACAAGGTGGTGCTGAAACGGTTCATCGGGAGTGCGTCGGTGCAGGTGGCGTTGGACAAGTCGGGGCGTATTTGCATCCCGGACGAGATGGCCAAGGGCGTGGGCATCAAGGATGAAGCGGTGCTGGTCGGATTGCTGGACCGGTTTGAGATTTGGAACCCGTCGCGTTACGAGGCGCGGAGCGCAGCGGATACGGTGATGGCGCAAGAGGCGTTCAAAATGATGGAATGATTATTATGAGCTTTATGCGATTACTGTCGGCAGGGCGGACCTGGGTAGGGTCGGGAACATCCCAGGGGCGATACCGTTTAGACACGCGGTATAAATTGCCGACCTTTGGGTCAGGGAAGAATCCGTTTGCGCGACCGGAAAATAAACCGGCGAAGCAGGTGGAATTACCGATGGCTGCCACGGTGCCAGCGCCGGTACAACCGAAGGTCAAAGAAGTTTTGCAAAAACCGGCGCCGGTGGAAGTCACTAATAAGGTTTTAACGGACGTAGAAAACCGCGCGGCAAATCTCAAAGCAACTCAAGAGATGCCGAAAGTGGTGGAGGTTCAATCAACACCAGCCGCCCCTGTCATGGAAGCCGCACCGATCGCGAAAGTCCAACCGGCCGTTGAGCGAGAGCATGTCGTGCTGCGATTCCTTGATTGGCTGGAGCTGGCGGCGATCTGGTGCAAGACCCATGCGATGAGTTTCAAATTCAAGAAGCTGCACCTGCCTTCCATGCCGAAGTTGCCGGCGGTGGCAAAATTGAAGCCGGCGAACTGGATGCCGAAGCGCCAGACGCAGGTGGTGGCGGTTGTGGTGAGCGCGCAGAGTGGGCCAGTGCAGGCCGAGCTTTCCTTGGAAAAAGTACGCGTGGTGCGAAATGATTTGAGCGATGCGGATCTTGAGATCGTGCCGATGAAACCATCACCGCCAGTCAAACCAGTGCGTCGTGAACGTTCGCAAGCGGCGAAGCAAAAAACTGAAGCGCCCGCGGAGATGGCGGGAGTGGAAGCATAACCAATTTAACCAAACCATGCGCAGTGCCCGACTTCGTTCACAAGCCAGTGTTGATGGCGGAGGTGCTGACGGGGCTGCAACCAAAGGCGGGCGGGCGGTTCGCCGACGGAACACTCGGTGGGGGTGGACACGCGGAAGCCATTTTGGAAATGACTTCGCCGAATGGATGGGTGTTTGGATGCGATCGCGATGGCGCGGCCGTTGAGGCGGCCGGAAAGCGCCTGGCGCGGTTCGCCGGGCGATTTGAAATACGGCGGGGAAATTTTGCGGAGATGTCGGAATGGGTTCCGGCAGAGAGTTGTGATGGTGTGTTGTTGGACCTGGGCGTGAGTTCGCCGCAATTGGATGTCGCGGAGCGCGGGTTCAGTTTTCAAAGCGAAGGCCCGCTCGATATGCGGATGGATGCGCGGCAGGCGTTGACAGCGATGGAGCTGGTGAACAACACGGATGCCGAAGACCTGGCGAAGATTTTTTGGGAATACGGCGGCGAGCGGGATTCGCGCCGGATCGCGAAGGCGATCGTGCACGACCGGGTGCAGCGGAAGTTCGAGACGACACGGCAGCTGGCGGAATTGATCGAGCGCCTGTCACCCCGACGCGGAGATAAAGCGCATCCGGCGACGAAGATTTTTCAGGCGTTACGCATCGCAGTGAATGACGAGATCGGTTCTTTGAAACGCGGGCTGGCTGGCGCCCTGAAGATTTTAAAGCCCGGCGGCAGATTGACGGTCATCACGTTTCATTCACTGGAAGACCGGGCCGTGAAAGATTGGGCGAATGCGTTGGCGCGGGATTACACGTTTGCCGGCGCGGTGGACGTGCCCGAGTTGCGGCAGCCGCGCGAACCGGAATTGAAGTGGGTGGTGCGGAAAGCCATCAAGCCAGGCGAAACGGAATTGCAAGAGAACCCGCGCAGCCGCAGTGCGCAGTTGCGCGTGATGGAAAAGATTTAATGGCCAGGAACAGAAAAAATCAGTCAGCCGCCATCCGGTTCGGACCGGCGCTAAAGGCTTTTTTGCTGTGCCTGCTCATTGGTGGCTCGGGCGTCGGTTATGTGTGGCAGAAGAACCAGATCCTGGAACTGGGCCGGCAATTTACGAAGCAGGAGTCCGCGCTGAAACAATTGCAGAATCAAAACGAAAAGATGCGGCGCCAACTGGCGACCTTGCGGTCGCCCGCGATGGTCGAGCAGCGCGTGAAGGAACTGAACCTTGGTTTGGTATTGCCCCGAGAGAATCAGATTTTGCGTTTGCCGGAGCCGACCACGTTTGTGCCAGTGCCTGAGTCGCAGAATGCGAACCGGCAAATAGCCTTGCGGTAAACGCTGGAATTTTTTGCCGCCGCTCGTGACGCCGTCGTGTTGAGGAACCGATCGCCACGGGCGGCTGGCAAACGGAAAAAACCAAAGTAGTTCGTAGAATTTTTTACCGCCGTCCATGACGCCGTCGTGTTGAGGAACCGATCGCCGTGGACGGTTGGTAGAGTTTAAAATGGGCCAACACTTACAACAACGCCGGGTGTGGGCGCTCCTCATCCTGTTGGCGCTGGCATTTGCGGGCATGGGCTATCGGCTCGTGGACCTGCAGGTGCTGCGCCACGATGATCTGCTCGCCAAGGCGCAACAGAACACGCAGCGCGAGTTCACGCTCGTTCCGCGCCGGGGCGATATTCTGGATGCGCATGGCAACCTGCTGGCCACCAGTGTGTTTGTGAAGACTGTTTGCGCCGATCCTACTTTGATCGGGAATCACCAGGCGGAAGTCGCCCATGCCATCGCGCCCATCCTGCAACTGGATGAAGCTTCTTTGCGCCAGGCATTGATGCCAAAATTTCGAGTGAACGAAAAGGGGCAGACCAATGCTGTCCGTTATGTCCGGTTAAAAACGAAAGTCACCGTTGAGACATGGCAACGGGTGCAATCGGCGATGACGAATCTCAATTTCGGTATTGATGAGAAAAAACTACCGAAGACCGAACAGGCGGCTCTCCGAAATCTGCGCACCAGCGCGATCGACGTTGATCCGGTGGACGACCAACTGCGGGTTTATCCCAATCAATCACTCGCCGCACACATTCTTGGATTCGTTGGAATGAATGAGAGCGAGGTCAACAGCAATCGTTTTCAGCAGACCGTCGGCAAGGAAGGGGTTGAACTGAGCTTTAACGCGCAACTTACCGGCATTACCGGATGGCGGGTGACGGAAACCGACAAGCATGAGCGTGAACTTGTCTCGTTGCGCGGACAGGACGCCCAGCCGCGCGATGGCCTGAACGTCGTCCTGACCATTGATTCCGCCATTCAGCATACGCTCGAAACCGCTTTAGCCGATGCGATGCAAAAATATACGCCGATCAGCGCGTCCGGCATTGTCATCCGTCCGAAGACCGGTGAGATCCTGGCCATGGCCACGGTGCCGAGCTTTGACCCAAATAATCCCGGGGCGGCCACCCCGGATGCCCGGCGAAATCGTGTGATCACGGACATCGTCGAGCCGGGTTCCACTTTCAAGATCGTCGTCGTTTCGGGGGCGTTGGATGAAACGAATGTCACCTTAAATGATGTGTTCGATTGCGAACATGGTCACTTTGCCTTCGCGGGAAAGATCCTGCACGATGATGAACCTCATGGCGACCTCACGGTGGAGAATATCATCACCAAGTCCTCGAATATCGGCGCGGCGAAAATCGGCATCAAGATGGGAGCTGAGGAGCTTTATGATTACATCCATAATTATGGTTTTGGCGCGCGCACGGGAATCCCATTGCCGAGCGAGGCGCGCGGGGTGGTTTATCCGGTCAAAGATTGGAGTAAACTGTCCATTGCGCGAATCCCCATGGGACAGGGCGTTGCGGTGACCCGTTTGCAGATGGCGTTTGCGATGTGTGCCATCGCCAATGGCGGGACACTCATGCGGCCGATGCTGATCAGCAGGCTGGAGGATCGTGATGGTAATGTCGTGGCGCAATATCCACCACAATCCGTCCGCCGGGTCATCTCTGAAGAGACGGCGAAGAAAATGGTGGAAGCCCTCAAGACCGTCGTGACGCCGGCCGGCACCGCCTACAAAGCCAATCTCACCAACATCAATATTACCGTAGCGGGCAAGACCGGTACGGCGCAAAAAGCTGAGCACGGTGTTTATGCGCCGGACAAATTTGTCTCCTCGTTCATCGGATTTTTCCCGGCAGATAATCCTGAAGTCTGTATCGCCATCGTCCTGGACGAGCCCCAAAACGGCCACTTTGGCGGCCTCACCGCCGGGCCCACGTTCAAGCAAGTCGCTGAACGCACCGCGAATTATCTGAACGTGCATCCGGATATCAATACCGCCGGTGCGCCGGCCATCGCCACCGGAGATAATTCGCAGCCGAAGAAAATTTTCGCGCGGACCATTTCACCAAACCAAAAACCATGAACCTACTACCGACCATATCGCACCGGTTGTTCGCAGCCGCGCTGACGAACAACCAGGAACGCGCCGTAGCCGGCGGAAAGATGGAGCCCGCGGCCCCGGCGCCGGAAAATTCCCATCGACCACAAAATGAAACAAAGAACTTTGGCCAGTCCCTACCATCCGCTACGGCGCACCGCCTTTCGGCTGCCGCGGGCGCGGGCGGGATTGAAATTTGAAAAGATCTGCGAACGCCGATCCGCGGAACCTGTGGAATATTCGGGCATGGAAGCTCGTCCTCTAAAATTCGTCACCGAGGCCTGCGCCGGTGAAATGCTGGCCGGCACACCGGACACGCTCGTTTCGCGCGTCTGCACGGATTCCCGACAGGCGCAGGAAGGCGACGTATTCTTCGCGCTCGCGGGAGAAAAATTTGACGGACACGATTTTCTAAGTGAAGTAGCGCGCCGCGGTGTTACGGCTGTTGTTATTGAAGCAGCCAAGGTCCCGGGAACATTACCCGGTTGTGCGGTGATTGCCGTGGATAACACCCGCCGAGCACTGGGCAGGCTCGCCGCCGCCTATCGCCAGAATTTTGCCCTGCCCATAGTTGGTGTGGGTGGGTCAAATGGCAAGACGACTACGAAAGAGCTTATCGCGTCTGTCTTGCGTCAAAAGCTGGCTTCGCTTTCGAGCGAGGCCAGCTTTAACAATGACATTGGTGTGCCGTTGACCTTGCTGCGTTTGCAAAATGAACATCAAGCCGCAGTCGTTGAGGTTGGCACCAATCATCCCGGCGAACTCGCGCCGCTGGTGAAAATGGTGCAGCCGAAGTTTGGCGTCATCACCAGCATCAGTCGCGAACACCTGGAATTTTTTGGCAACCTGGACGGAGTGGCGGCTGAGGAAGGCTGGCTCGCCGAACTCCTGCCCGTTAGCGGCAAACTGTTTATCAATGGCGATAACGATTTTGCCCCACAAATCATCGCGCGCGCCTGCGCGGGGACGGAGCGGGTCGGATTTGGACCGACGAATGAATGGCATGTGTCATCCGCAAAAATTGATAAGGACGGCACTACCTTTCGCCTTGAGGCGCCGGAGGAAAAATTCAGCGGGGAATATCATGTCAACCTGATCGGGCGGCACCAGGCAGTGAATGCCACGTTCGCCATTGCGATCGGTGCAGAGCTTGGACTCAGCCGCGAGGAGATTGCGCAAGGCCTGGAACAATGCCAGGCGCCCAAAATGCGTTTGCAGATAGAGGAACTTAATGGTGTTCGTATTTTGGATGATGCCTACAACGCGAATGCCGATTCGATGATCGCCGCCCTTGAAGCCCTGCATGACCTGCCGTGCAAAGGCCGTCGGGTCGCGGTCCTTGGTGATATGGGAGAGCTTGGCGATCACACGGAATCAGCCCATGCGGAAGTCGGGCGGCGGGCGGCTGAATTGGGTGTGGACCAACTTTTTGTCATCGGAAAAATGGCCGGCGTCACTGGTCAGGCGGCCCGCCATGCCGGTTTGAATCGGGTGTTGGAATTTGTTGATGTCACCGCCGCGGTGGGAGCCGTGAAACAATTTGTAAAACCGGGGGACGTCCTTTTGTTGAAGGCGTCGCGCAAGGCGGAGTTGGAACGTGTCGCGGAACTGTTGAAAGCCGGCGATGCGATGCGAAAGAACTGATGTTCTATTACCTAAGCCAATGGATCCTCGATTGGTCAACCGGAAAGCCGTGGGCGAACCAGGTTTCGTTCCTGCGGTTGTTCCGTTACATCACCTTTCGAAGCGCAGGCGCGGCGGTGACCGCGTTGCTACTGAGTCTTTGGCTGGGACCGAAAGTGATCCGATGGTTGAAGCAGCTAAAATTTGGCCAGGAGTACGCGGACAAAGCGGAGGAGGCGGGTGGCCTGGGCGCGCGCATCTTGAGCAAGAAGGGGACGCCCACGATGGGCGGGATTTTGATCATTGCCACGCTCAACATTTCGGTCTTGCTTTGGACACAATGGAATGCGTTGGTCCTGCTCACCTTGCTTTCCGTGATCGTGCTGACCACGCTTGGTTTTTACGACGATTACGCCAAAATAATCCAACAAAGTGGCGGTGGAACCAAGCCGCGCGTGAAACTCGCCGTGCAGATCGCAATGGCATTATTCGTCGGAATTTATCTCTGGTATGTCCCTGCGACGCGCAAATTGGTGACGGAATTGATGCTACCTTTCTACAAATATCCAATCCATGTTGGCGTGGGCTGCGGTATGATGGTGGTGCTGTTGGCCATCGTCGGCAGTTCCAACGCCGTGAATCTCACGGATGGTCTCGATGGACTGGCGATCGGTTGCACAATCATCGTGTCGATCGTTTTTTTGATTCTGACCTACCTGGCTGGCAACGTGAAAGCGGCCGCGTATCTTCAGATTCCTTATGTGCCCGGCGCGGGCGAACTGACAGTCTTTTGCGCGGGAATTTTCGGTGCGGGCCTGGGATTTCTTTGGTTCAACTGTCATCCGGCGCAGATGTTTATGGGCGATACGGGTTCATTGGCGCTGGGGGGCGGGCTGGGATTGGTCGCCGTGCTGATACATCAGCCGCTGGTGCTGGTCATCGCCGGTGGAGTTTTCGTGACGGAAGCCGTTTCGGTCATCATTCAGCGGTATTGGTTCCGGTATACCCGCAAGCGTTTTGGGACCGGGCAGCGGTTTTTTTTGATGGCGCCGCTGCATCATCATTTCGAAAAAAAGGGCTGGTACGAATCGCAGGTGGTGATGCGGTTTTACATTTTATGCGTGCTATTCGCATTGGTTGCGTTGAGCACGTTGAAGATCCGGTGAGACAAAAAAGTTAAGCGAAAAATTACGGATGAAAACTACGAAAAATCGTGTGTCGCAAAGTTGCTTTGCTCCTTGCACCGCGGGGGTTTCGTTGTTAGAACACATACGCGGTGTAGCGAACCGTTTTGAAACCAATTTGCCCCAGTTTTTTGAGGAAAACCTGTGGCGGAAGAATTAACAACCAAATCAAATTGAAATCCTCAACAGAAAGGACGCGCCAGCGCCACACAAATGAATAATCCAAGTCCGTTAATACCCCAGGGTTCCCTCCTTGACCAAAAAAACCGAACCCGCGCGCGCATGCGCACGGCGTTTCTATTTATTGCCGGTGTGCATGTTATCGGACTGGTCACGCTTTTGACGATGCAGGGCTGCAAACGCGAACAAGCACCGGTTGATCAATCGCCGCCGGATACCAATGCGGTTGCGCCATTTGACGCCGGCACGAATGCCGTGGCCGATACGAACGCTTATGTTCCGCCTGCCATGGAGACAAATGTTCCGCCGCCTGCTCCGCCGTTGCCACCGGCAGCCACGGCCAGTGAATATACCATCGTCAAAGGTGATTCGTTCTATACCATCGGCAAAAAATTTGGCGTTTCGACCAAGGCGATCCAGGACGCTAATCCCGGCGTAGATTCCACCAAGCTGAAGATCGGCCAGAAGATCCAGGTGCCGGCTCCCGCCGGCTCAAGCACGACAGCGGCACCGACCGCAGTGACTGCCGATACTGACCAGGTGTACGCGGTCAAATCCGGTGACACCCTGACGTCCATCGCGAAGGCTCACAATGTTTCAGTGAAAGCGTTGCGTTCGGAAAACAGCCTGACGACCGACCGTATCAAGGTGGGCCAGAAGCTGAAGATTCCCGCGAAAGCCGCGGCGGCGACCCCCGCGTCCACTCCGGCTCCTGAACCGGCAGCTCCCGCTCCGGCCCCGGCTCCTGCGGTCCCCGCACCGGGACATTAAAAATCACCGCGCGCCGGTTCGATAGCCGGCGCGCGGATCTGGTTTGGTTGTTGAAATGAAGGTTGCTGTCACAGTCCTCGTTTTTTGCGTTGCTGCGTTGCTCGCGCTGGGCATGGTGATGCTCTACAGCTCGAGCATGACGCAGATCAACCCCCGAACTCACGAAACGATCGGTGCGCATTTTCTTTTGATGCAGCTCGTGTGGTGCGCGCTCGGTCTGGTTTTGGCTGCGATTGCCACGTCATTGGATTATCGCCGGCTCAAAACGATCGCCTGGCCAACGTTCGTGTTCGCGTTATTGATGCTGCTGGCTGTCCTGGTGATCAGTCGTAAAATCAACGGCGCCCGTCGTTGGTTTGATTTTCACGGTGTTCGTTTTCAGCCCTCCGAATTTGCCAAGCTCGCGCTGCTCATCATTGTCGCGTGGTACGTGGACCGTTTTCCCCGCCAGATGAAGACGTGGTGGCGCGGCATCGCCATTCCCGGAGCCATCATTGCGGTTACTTTAGGGCTGATTTTTCTGGAGCCCGATTGGGGCACCACCATGCTTCTGGCCGTGGTCACAAGCGCCATGCTGGTGATCGGAGGCGTGCAATGGAAATTTATTGTGCCACCGGGACTGGTCGGCGTGGTTGGTTTCGTCTTCATGCTGCTCTCCAATCCGATGCGCATGAAGCGCATCTTTAGCTGGCTCGACCTGGAGCAACACAAAGACGGCGTGGGTTATCAGGCCTATCAGGCGATGCTGGCGCTCGGTTCGGGCGGTTGGTTCGGGCGTGGGATTGGCAATGGCCGTCAAAAATTGTTTGTGCCCGAAGACCACACGGATTTCATTTTGTCCATCATCGGTGAAGAACTTGGCCTGATAGCGACGTTGCTGATCGTGGTGGCGTTCGTTGTCATCGTTCTTTGCGGGATCTACATCGCGATGCGTTCACGCGATAATTTCGGCCTTTTACTGGGCTGCGGCATCTCGTTTTTGATCGGGATGCAGGCACTGATCAATATTGGCGTGGTCACGAGCGCGCTTCCGAACAAGGGGTTGCCGCTGCCGTTCATCAGCTATGGCGGGTCGAACCTGATGATGATGCTCGTCTGTGTGGGCGTGCTTTTAAGCATTGCGCGGTTTGCGCGCGAGCGGACCAACGAGACCGAGGCGATCGCACCAGGTAGAATTCCATCACCTGAACTCACATGACCGAAAGCGCCGATTCATTTCACGTCGCGATCGCGTGCGGCGGCACCGGCGGGCATCTGTTTCCGGGATTGGCGGTCGCCGATGAACTCCAGAAGCACGGCTGTCGGATCTCCCTGCTTATTTCGCCGAAGGATGTGGACCAGCAGGCGGTCAAAAATGTGCGGGACATGAAAATCGTCACGCTGCCGGCCGTCGGTCTACAAGGACGAAACTATTTTGCGTTCGCCCGCGGTTTCTATCGTTCTTATCGCACGGCAAAGAAGATTTTTAACACTGATCCACCGCACGCCGTTCTGGCGATGGGCGGGTTTACCAGCGCGCCGCCGGTTCTGGCGGGACGTTCGCTGGGGGCCAAAACATTCCTGCACGAGTCCAATACGATTCCCGGCAAGGCGAACCGCTGGCTTTCAAGGTTTATTGACGTCGCCTTCATTGGGTTTGCGCAAACAGCCGCGCGCCTCAGTGCGCGTAAAACGGTGGTGACGGGCACACCGGTGCGTCCGCAATTTCGCCAGCGTGATACTGCGGAATGTCGCACGGCGCTTGGTTTGGAACCGAACCGGCCCGTGGTCCTGGTGATGGGTGGCAGCCAGGGCGCGAACGGCATCAATGAAATGGTTTTGTCTGCGCTGCCATTGCTCGCAATACGCGCACACCATTGGCAGTGGTTGCATCTTACCGGTGCCAACCATGCGGAAAAAGTTACGGACGCTTATGCCGCAGCCGGTGTTAAAGCCGTTGTGCATACTTTCCTTTCGGAGATGGAGCTGGCGCTCGGGGCGGCTTCCGCCTCGGTCAGCCGTGCAGGAGCGTCTTCCCTTGCGGAAATTGCGGCGATGAATTTGCCGTCGTTGCTGGTGCCTTATCCATTTGCGGCGGACGACCACCAGATGCATAACGCGCGGGCCTTTGTGGACAGCGGTGCAGCCTTGTTGCTGGAACAAAAGGACGCAACTCCGGAAAAGGTCTGCGAGGCGTTGGTGAAATTGGTTGAGGACACAGCGGCGCGTCAGGCTATGCAAATTGCGCTCGCGAAATGGCATGAACCCAAAGCGGCAGAAAAGATTGCTGATACCATTTTGGACCGGGTCGCGCGTTCTGAGGCGAGGAAATCGTCGCCGCTTGCGCAATGTTCGTGCGGACATGCGCACCATCATAAGGAATCAAAAGTCATCGCATGACGGCGACGGAAACCATTTTGGATGTTTCGATGAGCAAAGCAGAACAACTCACATCCGCGTTGAAGCTGGCTCTCTCGCCGGCCGCGCTGGTTCGTGCCAACGAACCGCTGGCAAAGCGCACGACTTTGCGGGTCGGCGGTCCAGCGGATGTGTATGTGGAACCGGCCTCGGAAGAGGATTTGTCGGCCGTTTTGAATTTTTGCAACGAGAGAGGTGAGAAGTTTTTTGTGCTTGGACGCGGGTCCAATCTGATCGTTCGCGACGGCGGTTTTCGTGGCGTGGTGATTTGTTTATCGCACGCATTTTTCAGCCGGATTGAAATCGTTGGACACTGTTTGCGGGCAGGGGCTGGAGCAAAACTGAAAAATCTCGCAGTGGAAGCCAAGCGCAGCGGGTTGGCTGGGATGGAATTTCTTGAGGGCATTCCGGGAAGCGTGGGTGGAGCTTTACGGATGAATGCCGGCGCGATGGGCGGCGAGGTGTTTAATGTTGTTGATTCTGTGCGGTTTATGGATTTTTCTGGAGATATCCATGAGCGCCCCGGGACTGAGATGGCGGCGACGTATCGGAGTTGCTCGATGTTAAAAATCCGCATCGCCCTCAGCGCGATGTTTCGCGGTCAGGCGGCGACGCGCGCGGAGATTGAAGAGCGGATGAAAAGATTTAGCGAGAAGCGGTGGGAGTCGCAACCCGCTGCGCCGAGCGCAGGTTGTATGTTCAAAAATCCTGCGACCATTCCAGCGGGCCGGGTGATCGATGAATTGGGCCTGAAAGGTTTGCGCGTGGGTGGCGCGGTTGTGTCGGCCGAACATGGAAATTTTCTGGTGAATGATGGTGAGGCGACCGCGCACGATGTTCTTGAACTGATTAAGACGATCAAGGAACGCGTTCGTGCCGCGCGCGGAATCGAATTGCAGACCGAAGTGGAGATCGTCGGGGAAGACTGACTCATGAGTGAGAAACTGAATATCGTTGTGATGTTGGGCGGGCCAAGCGCGGAACGCGAAGTGTCCTTGCGCACCGGCGCAGCAGCGGCGAAGGCGTTACGTTTACTCGGCCATTACGTGACGGAGCTTGACCCGAAGGACGGCACGTTTGTTTTGCCGGACGGGACGGATGTGGTTTTGCTCGCGCTGCATGGAACATATGGCGAAGACGGCACGGTGCAGCAGCAGCTTGATAAAACCGGGGTGCCATACACCGGCTGCGATGCCGAAGCGAGCCGGATCGCCTTCGACAAGGTGCTGACGAAACAGCGGTGCATCGAGGCAGGCGTGCCGACGGCGAAATTTTTGGTCGTGGATTCTGAAAAGACCGCGTGGCCGATGGGGTGGCAGCCGCCGGTGGTCGTCAAACCCGTACGCCAGGGTTCGAGCGTGGGATTGCAATTTGTTGACCGTGTGGCGGATTGGGGCACGGCTTTGCGCGAGGCGTTTCGCTACGACACACAGGTGTTGGTTGAAGAAAAGATTGTCGGGCGCGAAACGACCGTGGGAATCCTGGACGGCAGAGCGCTGCCGATCGTGGAAGTGCGGCCTAAAGCGGGCGCTTACGATTATCGCAATAAATACACACCCGGTTGCACAGAATATTTTTGCCCCGCGCCGTTCGATGCGGAGACGACGAAGCGCATCCAGGAAGCGGCGTTGGGTGCATTTGATGCCGCAGGTGGGCGCGATTACGCGCGTGTGGATGTCATGGTACGCGAAAACGGCGACCCGGTCGTTCTGGAAGTCAATACGCTGCCGGGCATGACGGAAACGAGCCTGTTGCCCAAAGCGGCTGCGGCGGCGGGCCTGAGCTACGCAGAACTTTGCCAATGCATGGTGGACCTGGCTTTGAAACGCGAAGCGACTTTGGCTTAGCAGTGTGACGGTCTTAAGAATTTATGTGGTTTAGACGGAAACAAAAAAACCGGCGATTCAATCGCGGGCATGTGCTCGACGTAAAATTGCGTTCCGACCAGGTGCGCGCCACGCGGATGCGGCTGGCTGCCATCGCCCTGGGCGTTTCGTTCGTCACGGTGTTCGGAGTCTATCTCGCCTGGCGGGTGGGCTCGTGGACGATGGATCGTTTGGTCTACGAGAACAGTTCGTTCGCGATCTCCGAGATCAAGGTGCAAACCGATGGCGTCATCGCCCAGGACCAGTTGCAACGCTGGAGCGGGGTGAAAATAGGGGACAATCTTTTCGCGCTCGACCTGGCGAAGGTGAAGCGAAACCTGGAGATGTCGCCGATGATCCAATCTGTTTCCGTGGAACGTATTTTACCGAAGTCGTTGCGTATCGCCGTTACCGAGCGTGTGCCGGTGGCGCAGGTGAACATTGCGGGATTACGTCCCGGCGGTGGTGTGCAGATCAGTGTATTTCAATTGGATGCAGATGGATTTGTGATGTTGCCACTCGATATCCGTGACCGGGCCATTCCGTTGAACCAGCAAATCGACCAACTGCCAGTAATTGCCGGTATTGAGCCGAGCAAACTGCAGCCCGGGCGCGCCATTCGCGACGTCCCGCAGTTGCAGTCTGCGCTGCAACTTATCGCGGCCTTTGACCATTCTCCGATGGCCGGGCTGGTGGATTTGCGGCGTGTGGATGTTTCATCGCCGCAGGTTCTGGTGGCGACGACAGATCAGGGCAGCCAGATCACGTTTGGTTTGCAGGACTTGGAGCTGCAACTGCGCCGTTGGCGCGCGGCTTACGATCTGGGCCAAAGCCAGAATCGCGTTGTCAGCACCTTGAATCTCGCGGTGGCAAACAATATCCCGGTGTGCTGGCAGGACATCGCCGCGCCGCCCGCTGTCCATGGGGCCGTAGACCGCAGCCGCAACAAACCTACCAAGAGAAAAAATGTTTGAATCCTCATCCATTGTCGTTGGACTGGAGATCGGCACTTCAAAAGTTTGTGCCGTGGTCGGTGAACTTAACGCCGAAGGTTCGCTGAATGTCGTCGGCCTCGGCCAGGCGCGTTCGCGCGGCGTGCGCAAAGGCGAGATCATCGATACGTCGCTGGCGGAGGAAGATGTACGGAATGCGATCGTCGAGGCTGAGCATATGGCCGATGTGGAGGTACGCAGCGTCTATCTGGGAGTGACCGGCGCGCACATTCGCGGGTTCAATAATCGGGGCGTACACCCCATCGTCAGTTCTGACCGTGAAATTTCTGAAGATGATGTGCAGGACGTCATCAAGAATGCCAAGACGATCAATCTGCCGGCGCAAAATCACGTCATCCATGCCATTCGCCAGCATTTCCTTGTGGATGGCCAGGATGGTATCACGAATCCGGTCGGAATGCTGGGCGCACGCGTGGAGGTGGATGTCCATGTGGTCCACGGAAATTTCAATCGGTTACAAAACGCGATCCGGGTCGTAAAGGGATTGCAGCTTGAAGTGGATGAAATTGTTTTCAACGGCCTCGCTTCATCGCTGGCGCTTTTGACCAATGAACAGAAGGAGCTGGGGGCGCTGGTGATCGATATCGGCGGAGGAATGACCGAATATGTCGTGTATGCAGATGGAGTCATCAAACACGTTGGCGCGCTCGCGGTCGCCGGTGACCATGTTTCCAACGACCTTGCTTACGGATTGAAAGTACCGTTGGGCCGGTCGGAGCAACTGAAGATCGAGCATGGGTCAGCGATTGTGGATGGCTCAATAAAGGGGCAAACGTTCACGATTGCGAATGAGCTGGGTATGCCGACCAAGACGGTGAACCTGGAACATTTGCGCCGCATCATGTCGTTGCGCCTGGAGGAGATATTTCAACTGGTCGGCCAGGATTTGGAGCAACAGGATTTATTGGATTACCTGCGTGCCGGAGTTTTTCTTTGCGGCGGTTGCGCGCGTATTCCCCAGATTTCCCAATTGGCTGAGCGGGTATTGCAGATGCCGGTTTGTGTCGGCAAAACCAATTCCATCAGCGGGTTGAAATCGGCGCTCGACCAGCCGGAATTCGCCGGCGCGATTGGCCTCGTGAAATACGGTTCCCTGCAACAACGACGGCGGGTGGGGAAGGCGTCATTCACGGATGGCCTTCGCAGTACTATCAACCAGATCTTCAAGCGGTCTTGAACTGACTAACATGAACACCAAAAACCAACCGGTCGACGCGGCGGAAACGAAAGCCGTACGGGTGAAAATCTTTGGCGTGGGCAATACCGGCGTGCTGGTGGGCGACCTCATCATGAAGCGCGGATTGGCGGGCGTGTCGTTGATCGCCGTCAATAATGACGCAAAGTCTTTGTCTGCTTCAGCCGCGCCGGAGAAAGTTCAATTCGCCCCCCGTGCGACCAGCGATGACGGACGCCGCAGCCGGATGGAGGCCGAGGAACATTTTACGCGCTTTAAAGAATTATGCGCCGGTGCGGAAGTGGTATTCATCGCGGCTGGTCTTGGTGGTTCGGCGGGCACTTCAATCTCACCGGTGGTCGCCCGGGCGGCCAAGGAATGCGGCGCGCTGGCGCTGGCGTTTGTGACATTACCATTCGAGTGGGAGGGAAATCGGCGACAACAACAGGCGATGCGCGGTTTGGAGCAGCTTAAATCGGCGGCTGACGGGGTCGTTTGCCTGACGAACCAAAAAGTGGCGAAATGCGTGGATGAAAAGACCAGTGTGCTTGACACGTTCAAGATCACGAATGACCTGCTGGCTGAGGGGATGTTAGGCATGTGGCGGCTCGTCGCACATAAGGGTTTGATCGAAATCCAACTAGCCGACCTCTGCGAGATTTTGCGCGAACAGATGGGGGAAAGCTGCTTTGCCTGCACTGAAGCTTCCGGCCCGATGCGTTCGAAGGAAGTGCTGGAGAAATTATTCGCACACCCGCTATTGGATGGCGGTCAGGCGTTGACTGAATCCAGCGCGGTACTTGTGAGCCTGCTCGGGGGGCCGGATTTGACAATGGCTGAGGTGAATCGCGTGATGGAAAAGATCGCCCGCCAGTGTGAACGCGCCCAGATCATCATGGGGGCGGCGATCGATGAGCATTTTCAGGACCGGCTGGCGTTGACGATCGTCACCGGTCGGCGCGGTTCGATAGGGACAACGCGTTCGACAGTTTCGCACGAGGCATCGCCTTCGAGCCATCATCAGCCGCAGGAAAATCTTGATTCGCAATTGTTGAGTCGTGAAGCGACGACCCGCCCGGCATCGCGATTCGCAGCGCCGGCGCCCGCGATGTCGAACGAAAAGATGGAGCAGATGGCGCGGCAGAACGGGTCGCGCGCCCGCAAAGCGGCGGCGCGATTGCGCCAGACCCAGTTACCGCTGGAAATCGTTTCCAAGGGCCGTTTCGACAAGAGCGAGCCGACCATCCACAAGGGAGAAGACCTGGATGTGCCGACGTATATCCGTCGTGGCATTGCCTTGAATTGAATCACCGACCGGTTGCTTTTTGTGGGCGCTGCCGGTCGGGCGAAGATATTTCTTTTAAAACCGGACGGTTGAATCCACTCCCAACGATTGAACGCGCTGCTCGAAGTCAAAAACCTGAAGGTGCATTTTCCCGTGAAACACGGGTTGTTCAGCCGCGTTCATGAAACGGTGAAGGCGGTGGATGATGTCAGTTTCAGCATCGCGCCTGGTGAGACGCTTGGATTGGTAGGCGAAAGTGGGTGCGGGAAGACGACGTTGGGACGGGCCATCGTGCGTTTGATCGAGCCGACGGGAGGAAAGGTTTTTCTGGATGGGGAGGACCTGACGCAGATGAATGGGGCGACGCTGCGTGCGCGGCGCCGCAAGTTGCAGATGATTTTTCAGGACCCATACGGCTCGTTGAACCCACGCATGACGGTGGAGGATATCATCGGTGAAGCGCTGGATATACACCGGCTCGTGGTAGGTTCATCAGCACGTCGCAAGCGTGTAGCCGAACTGTTGCAGGTCGTTGGGCTGGATGCGGCTTATGCGCAACGGTATCCGCACGAATTTTCTGGAGGGCAGCGCCAGCGCATCGGAATCGCCCGGGCGTTGGCGGTGGAACCGCAATTGATTATTTGTGATGAGCCGGTGAGCGCGTTGGATGTTTCGGTGCAGGCGCAGATCGTGAACCTGCTGGCGGACCTGCAGCAAGAGCGCGGGCTGGCCTATCTCTTCATTGCGCACGACCTGGCGGTCGTCGAACATATCAGTCGCCGGGTGATGGTGATGTACCTTGGAAAGATTGTGGAGACAGCGGACGCAAAAACGTTGATCCGCGCCCCGCAACATCCTTATACGCAGGCTTTGATTTCGGCGGTGCCAGAGATTGATGTGGCCACGAAACGGAAGCGCATCCTTTTGCCGGGGGATGTGCCTTCGCCGATCCATCCGCCGTCGGGATGTCCGTTTCATCCGCGTTGTCCCATCGCGGAGTTTCCGAAATGCAAAATGGAATTTCCGGAATTGCGCGAAGTGGAACCAGATGTATGGGCGGCGTGCCATTTCGCGGGGACAAAAATTGAAACGACCGGTAACCGGATTGAAAGCAAAACCGTCTAAATTCATTGAATGATGTTTGGAAGGGGAAACAATTCGAAGCCGGAGGCGTTCACATTGATTGAATTGCTGGTCGTTATCGCGATCATTGCGATTTTGGCGAGCATGTTGCTGCCGGTGTTGGGTCGGGCGAAGGAATCGGCCAAGCGAATCTCGTGTGAGAATAAAATACGACAACTGGGCATGGCCGCCCACATTTATGTGGATGAGAATGAAGGCTATTATCCGCCACGCGTCACAGTGAATCGCTGGCCGAATCTGCTTCAGCCCCACTACGCAGAGCTGGATGTTCTGCTTTGTCCGAACGACGTGCAACTCGGCTCCCCGAACACATATTCCAATGAAGTGGGCACGGCGGATTCGGCCCCGCGCAGCTATATCATCAACGGCTGGAATGATTATTTTAAATATGTGCGCAGCAACGACTGGGCGAGTTACCAGAATGGCGACCCGACGCTCGTCATGGCCGAGACCGTCATCAAAGAGCCGGCGGACACCATTGTCTTTGGGGAAAAATCCTTTGATTCGCCGCACTTTTTCATGGATTACGAAGATTACGACGACCTGAAGCAACTAGACCAAAGCAAGCATTCCGGCACAGTCAAGGATGAGAATGGAAACGGCGGGGGCGGGTCCAATTACGCGTTCGCCGATGGCAGTGCGCGGTTTTTGAAATTTGGCCGCGCCTTCAATCCGATGGACCTATGGGGCGTGACGGATATACAAAGAACCGTGATTCCGCCCTGACTTTACTTTGAGGGGGGCATCTTGAAGTTAAAGTCACCTTCTTCGCCGGAAACGGCTTTGATAAACAGATGATAAGATTCACCCGGCTGGAGCGGTTTGGCGCGGGCATTAGCGAAGGCCGGTTTCATTCCCTGGATCCATTGGCCGTAAATGACCATTTTTACAGGAACAGAATTTGATTCGCTGACCAGGTGCCATTCCGGAAGCGGTGCCGCATTGGTCAGTAACGCGCTGGCGGAGACTACTTTCACTTCAACAAACTGATATTCGTGACTGAACCCAAAAGTGGCCAGCGGCATGTCCGGCCCGTTATTTCCTGCCCGGCGCCGTTGGGAATGAAGGTCGAGCATGACATCGATTCTTTCCTTCTTGAACCAACCGGAAAAACAAACCGCCCAAACCGCAACCAAAACGACAAACAGTGCAGTGAGGAAGATATTTTTTTTGGTCATGCGTTAAGGCATTAGACGAAATGCGCTGCGTGGAAGTTTCAGTGTGGTCATTTAATTCCGGATAAGCGCTCTTTCCAGATGCGATACAATTCCACGGTGGCGCGCACGTCGCGCAGACAATATTCGGCGATCTCCCGTTGGCGGCCGGCAGCGAGCATGTCATTGACGTCCAGCCCGGTCACGCCGTGACTTTTAGGCGATTCAATGCCGAACGCTTTGCAGTAGAAATCCAGATTGAACCGGCGGGCCGCGCCGTCACGGCCGCTCACGCTGTAAAAAGTGAATTGCTCGGCCAGGTCGCAATGCGGTTCGGTCTGGTAACGATAACCGAGCCAGTTTTTGCGTGTGATGGGGACATTCAAGAGCGCGGAACGCAGATAGAGGAAGGGAACATCGAAGCCGCGGCCGTTGAAAGTCACAATTTCATCGTAATGTTTGGCGACGTCCCAGAACGCGGTGAGCAGCTCGGCTTCGTCCACACACGCGACATATTCCACGGGGTCGCTTTCATCGGCAGCGCTTTCATCGAGGTCTTCGGCGGTGAAGAGGACCTGGCCGCGCTGGGTTTCGGCGTTCAACATGGCAATGCAAAGGATCTGGGCGGTGAAGGGCCAGAGGTTCCACATCTGCAGGATCTCCGCGCGCTTGGATTCACGCGCGGTTTCATCGGAGATTTTTTCAGCTTCGCGAAAAAGATATTCGCGTTGAGCCTCATCAAAGGTCTCGACGGGTAGCGCGGACGTTTCGATGTCGAAAACGAGTTTCGCCATGCAGGGATGTTAAACGGGGAAAGACAAAGGACGCCATGCAAATAATTGCCTGGCGTCCTGGAAGTGCTACAAAGGTTTATGCGCCGAACTTATCGAACATCTTCGCGTTGGCCTGCATCAGGCGGATCAAGTACTTGGATTCCATCACGCCGAGGGAACCGAGGTTCGCGCCGGTTTCGGTGAAGCGTTCGAGTTTGTCGGAGCCGCTTAAGGCGGAGGTCAGCAGCACGGGTTGCGGGTGCCAGGAGTGGCCTTTGACGGCGACGGGCGTGGAATGGTCGCCGGTGATGGCGATGACGTCCGGCCGTTTCTTCAAGAGGATGGGCAGGGCGGCATCGAAGTCTTCAATCGCTTTTTTCTTGGCGGCAAAGTTGCCGTCCTCGCCGGCTTTGTCTGTGTATTTGTAATGAATGAAGAAGAAATCGTAGTTATCGTATTCTTTCAGATAGCGTTCGAATTGCTCGGCGATGGTGGCGGGGCCTTCAATCTTGGCCATGCCGACGAGCTGGGCCAGCCCTTTGTACATGGGATAAACCGCAAGGCAGGCGGGCTTGAGCAGATAACGGTCTGCGAACAACGGAATATGCGGTTGATGCGCGATGCCGCGCATGAGAAAGCCGTTGGCGGGCTTTTCTTTGGCTATGATGGGCAGGGCGGCTTTGTAAAATTCGGCAATGAGTCCGGCCATTTTCTTTTGGCCGGCGTTGTTTTCATCGCGCGGCTTCACGGTGGGAATGGCAAAACCTTCGCGGTTGGGGTCAGCATCGGTAAGCGGGCCTTCAAGGCCGGTGCCGCGAAACACGACGACGAAACGATGTTCTTTGCCGGCTTTGATGATGATCTGGGTATCGCCGATCTTTTTGACCTTGGCGGCGAGTTTGGCGCAGAGTTTTTCGCAGACTTCGGTGGCGATGCGTCCGGCGCGGCGGTCGGTGACGATGCCCTGGGCATCGAGCGTGGCGAAATTGGCGCGGGCGCAGACATCGCCAGGTTTTAATTCCACGCCGAGGCCGAGCGCCTCGATGACACCACGACCGACCTGGAATTCCAGGGGGTCATAACCAAACAGTCCGAGGTGGCCCGGGCCGCTGCCGGGAGTGATGCCGGGAGCGACGGGAATCATCCGTCCCTGCGCGGCGTCTTTGCAAAGTTTATCGAGGTTGGGCGTGGAGGCGGCCTCGAGGGGTGTGAGGTAATTCTGTTCTTTGGTGGCGATGTCGCCGAGCCCGTCGAGCACGATGAGCGCGAGCTTGGCGTTGGTTTTCAGAGTCAATTCGGAATAAAGCGAATCCAATTTCATACACACAATTTGCGGGGAAGCGTGGGCGAGCGCAATGCCATTTCCACAACGGATTTTGGCCAGACTTAATCACGGAGGGTAGTGTCCTAATTTGCCTTTGAAGTCAGTCCTGCTGCGCAGGAGAAAACCCTCACCCGCTGCTGCGCAGCACCCTCTCCCGCAAGCGGAGAGAGGGCATAGCGGCCAAATTAGGACACTACCTCACGGAGTACGTATTTCATTTCGCTGTTTTGCCAACTAAACTATCGTGAAGCCCGGATCCGCTGGACACGCATAATGGAAAATCTGGATACACCGAGCAAACTGAGGGGCATCGCTTCGCGCCCGGCGCTCGTCTGTTTCTTTCTCGTGCTGATCGCGGTGGCAGTGTATTGGCGGGTGACCGGCTTCGACTTCGTTAATTACGATGACCCGACTTATATTTCAGAGAATCCGCACGTACAAAGGGGGCTGACGCCATCCAGTGTGGGATGGGCGTTCCGGACCACGGAGCTGTCCAGTTGGTATCCGCTCACGTGGATGTCTTTCCTGCTGGATGTTTCACTTTTTGGGACGAGCGCGGTGGGGCCGCATTTCACCAACATATTATTACATGCGGCGAATGCGGCGCTGTTGTTCCTGTTATTGCGGATGCTGACCGGCGCGCAATGGCGGTCGGCACTCGTGGCGGGATTGTTTGTGTTGCATCCGTTGCACGTCGAATCGGTGGCGTGGGTGGCAGAACGGAAGGATGTGCTCAGCACGTTTTTTGGCCTGCTAGCGTTATTGATGTATGCCGGGTATGTGCGGGGCGGGAAATTGCGGAGGCGCTATTATTTGCTGACACTACTGTTTTTTGTGCTGGCTATGTTGAGCAAACCGATGCTGGTGACGCTGCCGTTCATCATGCTTTTGTTGGACTACTGGCCCATGAAACGGTCGAGATGGCATGCCTTCGGAGTGCTTCTGCGGGAGAAGATGCCGTTTTTCGCGCTGGCGGTCATTTTTGGGGTCATCACGGTGGCGGTGCATCAAAACACGGATGTGCTGGTGTCTTTGAGCGATGTTCCGCTGGCGGCGCGCATCCAAAATGCGTTGGTTTCTTATGCGCGATATCTGGGCAAGGCGATCTGGCCGGTGGACTTGATCGTGCCTTATCCGTACCACGGGACGTGGCCGCCGGTGGTGACCTTGCTGGCAGCCTTACTGTTTTGCGGGTTGAGTTTTATGAGCGTTTCTGTGGGCCGGCGCCGGCCATTTGTGCTGGTGGGCTGGACATGGTTCGTGGTCACGCTGCTGCCGGTGATCGGCATCATCACGTGGGGGTCGCAATCCATGGCAGACCGCTTCACTTATTTTCCGTTGGTCGGCCTTTTTATCATAGTGGTGTGGGCGGGGAATGAAATGTTGTGTTCGGTCAATACGCCGGAAATTATCACCGGCGGTATAGCGGCCATGTTGCTGGTGGCCTGCGCGGGTCGGACGGTTGATCAATTGTCCTATTGGCGCGACAGCGAGACCCTTTTTCGTCATGCGCTGTCGGTGGATGCGGATAACAGCGTGGCGTATTACGGGTTGGGCAGCCATCTGGTGGATACGGGGCGGGTGGATGAGGGGATCCAGAATTTCCAACTCGCGCTGAAAATCAGCCGGAACAGTCCAGAGATGCTACACAGCCTGGGGAAGGCGTGGGCTAAAAAGGGGAACTACAGCGAGGCGGTCAGTTTTTATAAACAGGCAGTGGCCCTTAAACCGCGTTTTGCCGAAGCTCATTGTTCATTTGGCAACGCGCTGGTTGAGTTAAAACAATTCGAGCAGGCGGGCAATGAGTTCAACGAGAGCCTGCGGCTCGATCCAGACCAGTCGGAGGCTTATTGTGGACTCGGGAACCTTTCAGCGGATGAGGGCAAACCTGATGAAGCGATGGCTTATTATCGCAAGGCGCTGGAGATCAACAGTGCCGATGCGGTGGCTCATTGTGGAATGGGCAACTTGTTTTCCCAGATGAGCCGATGGGCGGATGCAGTCAATGAGTACCAGATGGCCTTGCGGTTCAAACCGCATTTTGTGGAAGCGGAAAATAATTTAGGCACGGTCATGCTCCGGACCGGCCATGTGGAGGAGGCGATGCAATATTTTCGGGTCGTGCTCGACGATGAACCAAATCATCTGGGAGCGCATGTGAACCTGGGCAATGCCTTGATGACACTGGGAAAAATGAATGACGCGGCGACGGAATTCAGTGAGGCCGTCACGTTAAATACCAATTCGCTGCCGGCGCAGTTCGGGCTGGGAGTGGTGTCAGCGCAATTGGGCCGGCGCACGGATGCGGTTGCGCATTTGACGGAGGCGTTGCGGTTGAAGCCTGATCTTGCGGCAGCGAGGCAGTTATTGGAGAAATTGAACACGAACTCTGGCCAGTGAATTGGCGGGTAGAGCGGGAATTCTTCTGAAAGCAATGCGCGACGTGAAATCATTCGAGGAAACGCCCGGCAGTCCGGAAAAAGGCGTCGGCTGGAAGGGCATCTGTTCGCGCCCGATCTTTGTCTGCCTGTGCCTGACGTTGGTAACACTGGCTGTTTTTGGGTCAATGAGGAGTCATCAGTTTATAGACATAGATGACCCTACGTACGTCACGGAGAACCCGCATATCGCTCATGGTTTGACCGGGAGTGGAATCATATGGGCCTTTACGACTGATTACGCGGGCAACTGGCATCCGTTGACATGGATATCCCACATGCTGGATGTGTCGTTGTTCGGGACGAGTGCGGCGGGGCCGCACATGGTTAATCTGCTGTTTCACGCGGCGAACGCGGTGTTGCTGTTCCTGGCGTTGCGGGGATTGACGTTTGCGCATTGGCGCAGCGCGATCGTGGCGGCGTTGTTCGCATTGCATCCGTTGCATGTGGAATCCGTGGCCTGGGTAGCCGAGCGAAAGGACGTGTTGAGTACGTTATTTTGGATGCTGACGCTTTTGATGTATGGCCGGTATGTGCTGAGTGTGCGAGGCCGCTTGGCCAATTACCTTTTGGCATTGTTGTTTTTTGCGCTGGGTTTGATGAGTAAATCCATGCTCGTGACGGTTCCGTTCGTGTTGTTATTGCTGGACTATTGGCCATTGAAACGTTTCGCGATGGAGGATGGGCTGAAACGGGTCTGGCCATTGGTAAGGGAGAAGATTCCGTTTTTTGTCCTTTCTGGAATCGTCAGTGTGGTGACCTACGATGTACAGGACAAGGGGGGCGCAGTCGTACATTTGGCGCATTACTCAATCGGCCAGCGGGTGAGCAATGCTTTCATTGCGTATGCGGAATACATTGGTAAAACTTTTTGGCCGACGGATCTGGCGGTGTTTTACCCCAATCCACTCCATTGGCCGCTGGCCAGGTTGGGCCTGTGCATCTTCCTGGTGCTGGGGTTGACGGGTGCTGCAATCTATTATGGCCGTCGATGGCGGTTCCTCTTCACCGGGTGGTTCTGGTTTTTCGGCACGCTGATCCCGGTCATCGGGTTGGTGCAGGTGGGCGGGCAGGCGTTTGCGGACCGGTATAGTTATGTGCCGTCGATCGGAATATTCATTGTGCTGGTATGGGGCGCGGGTGCCCTGGCGATACGCTGGCGTATTCCTGCATTGGCCGGCGCGGTCGTGTCCATGGCGGTCATCGTGGCGCTTTCAGCTGTGACCTTGAATCAATTGCGTTACTGGCAGAACAGCGAAGCACTTTTTCTCCGTACCGGGGCGGTGACCCGGGATAATTATGAGGTCTATTACGGTCTCGGAAATTACTACTTGCGAGAGGGACGATTGGACGAGGCCATCGCCAATTATGAGCGCGGTCGCCAGATGAATCCCAGCGACCTCCAGGTTTTGCACAATCTCGGTGTGGCCTCGTTCAGGAAAGGAAATTACGAGCAGGCGGCGGATTATTACCAGGTCGCGATACGGATTAAGCCTGACCAGCCGGATAATCACAGTGCGCTGGGTGACGTTTTCATCCAATTAAAAAAACCGGCTGAGGCGATCGCTGAATACCAGGAGTCGTTGCGACTGAGGCCGGATAATTGGGTGGTGCATAGTTCGCTGGGGGATGTTTTTGAGGGCCAGCGGAGATATCCGGAAGCGCTCGCTGAATTTACCGAGGTGCTGCGCCTCAATCCAACCGCGCGCGCCGAGTGCGGGCTGGGCGAAGCAATGGATGCCCTCGGCAAACCGGCTGAGGCGCTGAAGCATTACACGGAAGCTTTGCGCCTGGATCCGGACAACGCGCGCACTCATTACTCGATGGCTTTTCTCATGGTGGAGATCGGTCAAAACGACGCGGCGATCGAGCAGTTTTCAGAGGCGATAAAATGCCAGCCACAATTTGCTGCGGCGGAAAACAACCTTGGAACATTATTGATGCGGTTGGGAAGGGTGGATGAGGCCGAGAAGCATTTTCGCGCGGTGATCCAATATGAGCCCAATCATGTTGGGGCGCATGTGAATCTGGCCAGCGCATTGGTGGGGCAACGCAAGTTTGAGGAGGCGGTGGCTGAATATAACGAGGCGTTGCAGTTGGCCCCGGATTCTTTAGAAGCGCATTTGGGCATCGCGGTGGCATTGGCGCAACTGGGAAAGCCTGACGAGGCGATAGCGCATTTGCATGAGGTGCTGCGGCTCAAACCGGACCTGGACAGCGCGAAACAATTTTTGGAAAAGCTGGAGGCAGCACCGGCGCATTGAAATTTTTTCGACTATTCTGGCATCCTTCCGGGGTGCAGGGCTTAATCACTTTTGACCGGGGGTGTCGCTCGCGCTGGTCGCTTAACCCCCGGCTAATGTCTGCCACGCCTTCGGCGTGCTCGTATGTCTATGCCGGGTTGATACGAATTGATTTCCGGGTTCGATTGCTATTTGTTGGATAGAGCGCCAAGATTTTCTTAAAGCCATGAACTATCATGGCATGGGACGTTGAGACATGAGTACTTTGATATTACACGAATTTCATCACAGCATTTTTGCGCGGTTCGGCGAAGTAAACGGCGCGGAGGTGGTGACGGATTACGGCGATGGACTGGCGGAACATGCGGCGCTGCGCGAGAGCGCCGGGGTTTTGGACCTGAGTTTCCGGTCGCGCCTCTGTCTGACGGGCGCGGACCGGGGGCGGTATCTGCACGGGCAGGTGACCAATGACATCAAGCGACTGGGTGTGGGGCAGGGGTGTTATGCGGCCATCGTGACGACGAAGGGGAAGATGGAGAGCGACGCCAATGTGTTCATCCTGCAGGACGAGGTGCTGTTGGACATGGAGCCGGGTTTGACGGAGAAGATTTCAAAACGGTTGGAGAAATTCATCGTGGCGGATGACGTGCAGATTGTGGATGTGGCGCCGCATTATGGATTGTTGAGCGTGCAAGGGCCGAAAGCGGAAATGGCGGTGCGGGCGCTGGGATTGTTCGGCGACGTTCCGGCGAAGGAATTTGATTCGGTGAAGGTTTCGGATGGGATGCCCGGTGAGATTTACCTGATTTGTCATGCGCGGTTGAACACGACGGGCTTTGACCTGTTTGTGCCGAACAATGCGCTGGGAGCGGTGGCGGACAAACTGGTGGCGGCGGCCAAAGTGGTGGGCGGGCGCGCCTGCGGCTGGCAGGCGTTTGACGTGGCGCGCATCGAGGCGGGGATTCCGCGGTTCGGTGTGGATATGGATGAGACGAATCTGCCAGTGGAGGCGGGACTAGAGAAGCGCGCGGTGAGTTATAACAAGGGGTGTTACATCGGGCAGGAGGTCATTAATCGGATCCGCAGCATCGGGCATGTGAACAAGGAACTGCGGCAATTGCGGCTGGAGGGTGAGCCGTCGGTGTTGCCGGTGAAGGGGGACAAACTTTTTCAAGGGGATACGGAGGTGGGATATGTGACGAGCGTGGTGAGGTCGCCGGGGCTCAAGGCGGTTGTGGCATTGGGTTATGTAAGACGGGAGGCGGGACCTGGAAAGTTGCGGATTGCGGATTGCGAAGTGCGGATTGCCGAATGACGAATGGGCTTAAGCACCAAGCGTCCAAGCTCCAGAGAAGCACCAACGTCCAAGGCGGGTGGGTGGTGATTCAACTTTCGGGTGACACTTTACAATCTACCGCCCAAGTGACATTCATTGGTGTGTCAAGGCGTCGGCATGAAAATATTTGATTGGAATAGCAGCCGAAAAAGCAAGGCCACCTAGGTAAAGCTATGAAAACGCTATCAGTAATTCTCTCTTTTGTGCTGTTCACTACAATGACGGGACTAGCAGACGTTCCTCTTAATCCTGACGGTGGAAGTATCTTGGAAACGAATATTCAACAGGAATTTGATCGCCGCTCCGTTGCGATTAACCTAAGTTCAATGGATAGTCCACGGCAAAGACTCGACGTGATGCAGCAACTTCTTGACGAAGCTGGTGAAAATTTTCGCAATCGTCAATTCGTTCGCCTCTCCAGCCAGCCGACGAAAAACGCGTTTGATAAACTGATGACGGAAGCATTCGTAGAACGCTTTCTGAAATCTAATGAGGTCGGGTCTGTGGAATCTCTCTTCAAAATGAACTGCCCGGAATATGTATGCAGCATCCCGCTGGAGTTCGTTCTCGCTAAATCAAAAGTACCAGATGCGATTCTTTTATTAGCGCGTGCCTATTCAGGCGATAAAACTAATGCGGCCAGCCAGGCTGTGGTGAATTGCTTAACTCGCGCATTCCCAACTCTTAAGCACTCAGAACAATCTGACGCCTCGTTTGTTGTCGCGTGTGAAAAGTGGTGGACCGAAAACCGCCAGTTCTGCACCATAAATATTAGATATCCATTCCTACCGAATGGCGATACACGAGATCATGTAAAACCTCTGAAAGGCCTTTTTGTGCTCAAGAGCAAGTAGTCAGGCTGGTCTTAACCTATTGGATTCAAGAGTCAGCGCCGACTAACGTCGGCGGCTACGAAGGGCTTAGGAAATTGTAAGTTGGAAAGTAACGCTCGTCCTCACCCAAACCCTCTTCCCCGGGGAGAGGGCTTTTACGTTCGCCGTCGTTTTAGATTTCATGCGTGCGCGTTTGTGGGATGGGTTAAACGCCATAGAATATGCGCCGACTGACGTCGGCGGGTACGCGAGAAAAGATGGGCGCGCGAATGTCCCGCAACTAGCTAGAGGGTTGGTTTTCAGATGGCCCTTTGGAAGAAGTTTTGGGCTTAGTCGTTCGATTTTTTTGTAGCACGTTTTTAGAATACAGAGGTTTTTCGGCGGTATTCCGTTTTCTTTGTGGCTGTGGAGCAATGCTTTATGTGGATTTAGAGTTTTCAAAAAAATCTTACCGACTTCGGGACGGTCCCGATTACAAGCTTCAAGAGGCCTGATAAAATTGTGGAATGATAGACATCAAAGTGATGCGCGATGCGAGTTGCGAGAGGCAGGATGGGGAAAAGCGCCGGAGGGCCGGCGCACTCCAAAACGCGAGAACCGATAAGGTTCTCGCTACAGCACCCTTGTGCTCAGGAATGTGCTGCGAGCCGGGACGGCTCGCGGTCCATGGCGAGGAGGTGCTGGTGGGGGTGATTCCGAGTGTTTTAAGATATTTTAAGAAAAAAGATGGGGGGTACTTGATGAAAGCTCCAGATTTCAACACCCAAGCTCCAAGGGGAAAAGAACCAATGGGCTGGCGCAGTCTTCCGGCGGGTCGGAACTTCGCGCGAAAACGCGAGAAATCGAAGGTCATCGACGAAAATCGAGTTTTATCGTGAATCAACCGTGTTTGGCGTCGTGTTATTTTTCGAAGGAATTGGCTTCCCAAGCCCCACAAGCCAGTGGCCAGAAGAGTTGTTCGCTTCGCGAACTGTGGTGTGCAAAATCGTGTTATATCGTGTTAAAAATAAGGAATCCTTTTTTCAGCGTTGCTCAGACCAATATCGGCGTATTGCCGCAGCAATGTCCCACCAATTCCGAGTGATTCAGGGTGATTCAAACCAATTCAAGGTGGTTCAAACCACTTTAGTGGGGTGGGTGGTCTCCTTCACTTCCACTCAGCCGGCCCACCGCTCTTCCTCTGGGGTGGGCCGAGAATGTGTAATTTGCCACTTGTATTCTGTGCGGTGGCTGCTATGTTGTGCGGCCTTTTATGAAAGCAGATATTCATCCGAAATATGTGGACGCCGAGATCCGTTGCGCGTGCGGCAATGTGATCAAGACGCGTTCCACCAAGCCCACGGTCATCGTCGGTATTTGCAACATTTGCCATCCGTTTTACACGGGCCAGCAGAAGTTCGTGGATACCGCCGGTCGCGTGGACAAGTTCCAGCAGCGCATGGCCAAGACGCAGCTGGCGCAGGCCGCTGCCGCCGTGAAGAAAAAGAAAGTTTAGCTTTAATCGAAACACCGCCCGCGTTCCAGAAAATGGAAACGCGGGCGGTTTCTTTTTTGCCGGATGAATTCACGATATACGATTTACGATTGACGCGGTTATGCGTTGTGCAGGCATGGTTAAACTGGAAGATGGCTTCCCCCTCACCCCGGCCCTCTCCCCTGGGGAGAGGGAGAATTGTTCGCCGATGCCCGTGCGTAGGGAAGAGCAAATCCGGTGCGCGAGTTTTAATGCCTGAAATTTTAAATGGACTTAAGGCCCCATATTGAAAAGTTTCGACGACGCTTTGCGGAGGTGGAGACCGCGCTGAGCGATCCGAAGGCTTTTGATAATCCGCAACGCGCGCAGGAGTTGTCGCGCGAATATGCGCGGCTGAAGGATTTGGTCGCAGCGGGCACCCGTTATTTGAAGACGGTGACGGACCTGGAGGAAAACCGGGCGTTGCTGAAAAGCGAGCCGACGGAATCTGAGATGGGGCAAATGGCACGGGAGGAAGTGACGCGACTGGAAGCGGAGGAGAAGAAGCTGGGGCAGCAGATCCAATTTGGACTGGTGCCGCCGAACCCAACGGATTCGCGGGACACGATCATCGAAATCCGCGCGGGCGCGGGTGGGTCGGAATCGGCATTGTTCGCGGCAGACTTGTACCGGATGTATTGCCGTTACGCGGAGACGCACGGCTGGAAAATCGAATCGATGGATTCGAACCCGTCTGACCTTGGCGGGTTCAAGGAAATCATTTTTGAGGTGAAGGGGACGGATGTGTTCAAGCGGCTCAAGTACGAGAGCGGGGTGCACCGTGTGCAGCGGGTGCCGGCGACGGAAGCGCAGGGGCGCATCCATACGAGCACGGCAACGGTGGCAGTATTGCCGGAGGCGGAAGAGGTGGATGTGCAGATCAAACCGGAGGAGATCGAAGTGAATGTCTGCCGTGCCTCGGGCAAAGGCGGGCAGGGGGTGAACACGACGGATTCAGCGGTGCAGATCATCCATAAACCGACGGGCTTGATTGTGCGTTGCGCGGATGAACGTTCGCAGCAGAAGAATCGCCTCAGTGCGATGCGGGTTTTGCGCTCGCGTTTGTTGGAGGCGAAGATCGAGGAGGAAAACGCGAAGTATGCGGCTCATCGCAAGCAACAGGTGGGCACGGGCGAGCGTAATGAAAAGATCCGTACGTATAATTTCCCGCAGAACCGGGTGACGGACCATCGGGTGGAGGTGACGCTTTATAATCTGTCGAACTTCATCGATGGCGATATTGATCCATTGATCGAGCCGTTGATGGCGCATGACCTGGAGGAGCGCCTGTCGGCGCTGAACAGTTAAGCATGAAAAGCTTGTGCGTTTACTGCGGGTCGAACAAGGGCAACTCGCCGGTGTTTGCGGAGGCGGCGCGCGCGCTGGGAGAAGCGATCGCCAGTCGCAATATCGAGTTGGTCTACGGCGGAGCGCAGGTGGGGTTGATGGGAATCGTGGCGGATGCGGCTTTGGCGAAGGGCGGACGCGTCATTGGTGTGATGCCGCGGTTCATGGTGGAGAAAGAACTGGCGCATAAAAAAATCACGCAGTTGCACCTGGTGGAGACGATGCATGAGCGCAAGCAGGAGATGGCGAAACTGGCGGAGGGATTTGTGGCGCTGCCCGGTGGGTTTGGGACGTTTGAGGAAATTTTTGAGGCGCTGACCTGGGCGCAGTTGCATCTGCACGCGTATCCGTGCGCATTTTTAAATGTGGACGGATATTACGATGCGCTGGTGGAATTTTTGCGCGGTTCGGTCGCGAGCGGTTTCGTACGGCAATCGCAAATGGATGCGTTGATCGTGGCGGCAGATGCCCCGGAATTATTTCGGCGGTTCGCGGCATTCAAGCCGGATACGTCGCAGAAGTGGACGGAAAAGATATGATGACACCCAAAGGATTGATTTTTGATTGTGACGGGACGCTGGCGGATACGATGCCGTTGCATTGGCGCGCGTGGCAGGTGATTGCGGCGAAGTATAAGCTGCATTTTCCGCAGGACCGTTTTTATGCGTTGGGCGGGGTGCCATCGCGCGATATTTTGAAGATGCTCGCAGCTGAACAGGGTGTGACGCTGGACCACATCAAGGCGTCGCACGAAAAGGAGAACATGTATCTGCCGATGCTGCCAGAAGTGGAACCGATCCATGCGGTGGTGGAGATCGCGCACGCCAATCATGGGAAAATTCCGATGGCGGTGGCGTCCGGCGGGACGGAAACGGTCATCAACATGGTACTGGAGCATCTGAAGATACGTCATCTGTTTGACGCAGTGGTCACGAGTGAGATGGTGAAGAACCAGAAGCCGGCGCCGGATATTTTTTTGGAAGCGGCACGGCGCATCGGGGTGGACCCGAAGTTTTGCCGGGCGTATGAGGACACAGATTTGGGATTGCAGGCGATCCGGTCGGCGGGGATGGAGGCGGTGGATGTGAGGCACCACACGCGAAATAAGGTTTGAAGCGCACCCCCGGCCATCGCGATTTCACTGGCGGCTTGCAGGCGAAAATTGGAAGCTAAACATATGCTCCCATTGAGAAAGATTGCTGTCATAGCTGCGGCATTATTTGCCATCGGGCTTGGTTTTTTTCCGGATGTCCGGGGCCAAACGAATTTCACACCACCCATCGCCGAGGCACCGCATGCGGTGAAGCTGGCGGACGTGCGGTTGCGCGATTCCGCCGTGTGGGTGGATACGAATGCGCAGACGTATTATCTGGTGAGCGCGGGCCGGCGCGGGCCGAACGGACGGGCGGCGGTGATCGAATACACGAGCAAGGATTTGGATACGTGGATCGGGCCGAAGGTCATCTTTGAGGTGCCGACGAATTTTTGGGGCAATCGCGGCATCTGGGCGCCGGAACTGCATCAGTATCAAGGAAAGTTTTATCTCTTTCTCACGTTCAACACGGACCATCTTTTTCCAGAGCAGTGGCGTGATTGGCTGCCGCGGGTGGAGCGTGGGTCGCAGATTTTGGTGAGCGATGCGCCGACGGGGCCGTTCGTTCCGTTCGCGAATCATTCCACGTTGCCAACCAACATGATGACGCTCGATGGGACATTCTTCATCGAGAAAAGTGTGCCGTACATGGTGTTCGCCCATGAATGGGTGCAGATCAAAGACGGCACGGTGGAGTATATCCGCTTGAAGGATGACTTGTCGGAGACGGTGGGCGAACCGAAGCGATTGTTTCACGGCAGCGATGCGCCGTGGAGCAAAAAATCGGAGCAGTACGGTTGTCACGTGACGGACGCGCCGTGGATGTATCGGACGAAGACGGGGAAGTTATTGATGCTGTGGTCGAGCGGGAGTAAGACTGGGTACGCAGTCGGCATTGCGATATCGAAGTCCGGCAAGCTGGAAGGGCCGTGGGAGCAGCAGGCGGAGCCGTTGTTCGCGCAGGACGGGGGGCATCCGATGTTGTTCCATCGTTTGGACGGTCAACTGATGATGATTCTGCATCAACCGAACAAAACGCCCTTCGAGCGCGCGCGATTTTTTGAAGTGGAGGACATGGGAGATACGTTACGGTTGAAAACAAACCCTTTTACCAAATGATTTTGTGGCCGACGAATCATTCAAAGCATTTGTGTTGGACCAGTTGAGCGCGGTGCCGGATGTGCGCGTGAAAGCGATGTTCGGCGGGCATGGGATTTACGCGGGCGAGCGGTTCTTTGGAATTCTTGATGAAGGCCGGCTTTATTTCAAAGTGGATGAAACGACGCGCGGAGATTATGAGTCGCGGGGCATGGGACCGTTCACCTACGAGATGAAAGGGCGTGAGATGACAATGGGTTATTACGAGGTGCCGCTGGACGTACTGGAAAATGCGATGGAACTGGAGTTCTGGGCGCAAAAGGCGATCCGCGTGGCGGAAATGAAGGCGAAGAAGCCGGCGGTCAAAAACCCAAAGGCGATCCGGAAACAGGATTGACAGTGCAAACGGATTCTTCGATATGAATGGCATGGAATTTCCCAAGTCGCCGCCAGCCGGTGTTATTTCCATGGCAATAGCGTGCTGTCTCTTCGCTGCGGCGGTCGGATGTAAAAAATCGGAAGCTCATCACGACCTTTCACCAGCGGACGCAAAGCAACAGCGATTGGCGTGGAACCTAAAAACAACGGTGGAGGCATACGACAAGATTGGTGATATGAACCCGGTGTGGGACGAGCTTGCGAAAAAGGCGCTGACTGAATTCGCGCGCAGTCGTGCCGGATTTTTTGATGAGTACGGGGATTACATCATCATGACAAATTGCGATGCGGTGGTCGCGGCCGGCTGCCAGGACCCGCTGGTGCAATATTTGTACGTAAAATGTTCACTGGTCTACCGGTTGAGTGGAAAAGAGTTGGCGGACAAATATTGCGACGCCGCGATCGCGTTAAAAGACAGCGGCTATCCTGATATCAGGAAATTTTACGCGTCACTTCGTGCGGTACAGCAGGTCTATTCCGCGTATGGCCGGAATGCGGATCAGAGGACCATTCACGATGTGGGTGGTGATTTGAAAGACCTCCTGCTGAGGGTGTTGGATGACAAAACGATGCCTGCCGGTGAAATGTATGATGCCTGTAGTGAAGGGCTAAATGCTTACGCAAACGACGCGGGCCAATTTCAAGGGTTTTATGAGCAAGTGGAAAAGAAAATCTTCGAGAATTGGCCGGGGCAAGCGGTGACGTGGCTGATCAAAGGTCAAGGTTATGTCTCTTTGGCCTGGAACGCGCGTGGGAGTGGTTACGCGACCACGGTGACACAAGAGGGCTGGAAATCATTTACCAATCGCCTGGCGACGGCCGAGGATGCGCTAAATCACGCATGGGAATTGGATTCAAAGGACATCCGCATCCCGCTTGAATTTCTGACACTTGAATTGGGGCAGGGGGAGGGGCGGGATAGGATGGAGCTGTGGTTTCAACGGGCCATGACATTGGATCCGACGTCTTATGATGCCTGCTGGAAGAAATTATATTATTTAGAACCGAAGTGGTACGGGTCGGCGGAAGACATGCTCGCTTTTGGACGCGAATGTGTGAACAACCCCGAGTGGAAAGGGCGGGTGCCGCTAATCCTGGTGGATGCCCACGTCGCGCTGGCCAATTATGTGGATAAAGAAGAGCGTGGAAATTATTGGAAGCAGCCGGAAGTGTGGCCGGACATCAAAGCGGCTTATGAACGATTTTTTGAGGTGAATCCCGATGCGGTGAATTACTACCACAATTACGTCTGGTACGCCTATCATTGCGGTCAGTGGGATGCTCTGAACGCTTTGCTGCCGAAACTTGGGACGATCAATTACGACTTTTTTGGCGGCGCGGATGAATTTGAAAAGATGGTCGATCTGGCCAGGGAGCATGCAAAGAAATAGCGCGCGCTCCAACTGGCATCTCCGCACTTGCAAATCGCAGGTGTGTGACGCAATTTAATCCGAAGGTTTTATCCAAACGTACAAACAACAGAAATAAATTATGGCACACGAACTTCCTCCTCTTCCTTATCCGTCTGAGGCTTTGGAACCGCACATCGACAAGACCACGATGGAGATCCATCACGACCGTCATCACAAAGCCTACGTGGACAATCTCAACAAGGCGATCGCAGGCAATGCCGCGCTGGAAGCCAAGTCCCTGGAGCAGCTCATCAAAGACCTCGCTTCTGTTCCGGACGCGATCCGCGGGCCGGTGCGCAATAACGGCGGCGGTCATTGGAACCACTCATTTTTCTGGAAGATCCTCGGCCCGCATGCCGGCGGCGCGCCGACCGGCAAATTGGGCGAAGACATCAAGTCCACCTTCGGCAGCTTCGAGGCGTTCAAGGAAAAATTTGAAGCCGCAGGCATCGGCCGCTTTGGCAGCGGTTGGGCATGGCTGGTTTCACACAATGGCAAACTGGAGATCTGCTCCACGGGCAATCAGGACAATCCGCTGATGGGCAAGACGATCGCCGGTTGCGAAGGCAAGCCGCTGCTAGGCGTGGATGTCTGGGAGCACGCGTATTATTTGAAGTACCAGAACAAACGGGCTGATTACCTGAAGGCGGTTTGGAATGTGGTCAACTGGAGCGAGATCGCGAAGCACTATTGATTTCGCACGGAAGCTTTCAAGCCCGTCCGATTATTCGGACGGGCTTTTTAATTGCCAAAAGGACGGAAGCTGGTCGGGGTCGGCTGAATCGACGGATCAAACAAAGGATCAGTTGAAGTGCCATTGAATGGGGTGACGCCGGGTGCCAGCGTGCCGGAATTTCCGGGGAACACCGCTGACGCAGTAGCGGTGGTGGGTAACGTGGCAAAAGAATTGTTCGAGAAATTGGATGTGCCCGGTTGCTCATCCATCCGGGAGGAATAGAGCATCCCACCGACCAACAACGCACAGACCGCCAGGCCAAATGCGCCGGCAAAGGCGGGCCGCGGGGCGAGAAGCTGCTGGAGACGTTGGAGCCATGACACGCTGGCAGTGGAAGCGGCGGTTTCTCCGGCGCGAATGCGGCCAATGACGTTGCGCGAAAAATTGTTGAAATAGCCGGGCGGTGGAACCTCGTGACGTTTGAGGGCCAACAATTTCTTTAACTGCTCAAAATTTTCTGATTCGGGCGTCATAACATTACATCTTTTTACTTCAAATAGTCGGACAAATACGCTTGTAACTGTTGCCGTGCGTAAAACAACCGCGACCGCACAGTCCCGATGTTGCAGCCCATGATGGCGGCGATTTCATCGTGCGACAAACCCTGAACATCATGCAATGTCACAACCATTCTATGGTCGTCTGACAGCTTCTGCATGGCTTCGTTCAATTTTTCTTGAAGTTCGCTCAAACCGGCAGCCCGACGGGGGGTATTTTCTGACACGAGCGCCACCATGTCTGGATCGTGCTCGGCATTAAAATCCAGGTCATTTAAACTCATGTGGCTCTTATTCTTACGCTGCTTGAGGAAATTAATGGTCTTATTGACCGCTATCCGGTAGAGCCACGTGTAGAAGCTGGAGCCACCCTTGAATGATTTTAGGGCGCTGTAGGCTTTTATGAAGGCCTCCTGGGCGAGGTCGTTGGCGTCCTCGTGGTTGGACGTCATATGATAGACTGTGGCATAGATGCGCTCCTGATAACGGCGCACCAGTTCATCATAGGCGGCCAGGTCGCCTTGCCGCGCTTTTTGCACCAGCCCGATCTCGTCTGGCGGCGTGTTGGAGGCGGGACGCACCTTTTCCGCAGGCAATGACTCGATTGCCCCGGTTTTATCGGGTGTCTGGTCAGCCATAAGCGTTGCCATGCTAGAGACAAACACTTAAAGCATCCGTTTGTCGCGAAAGATAGTCCATCAAGCCAAATAATCCTGCGCGCCCGGCCGATTCGGGCAATTCACGCAAGGACGTTCGCGCCACAGCCAGATATTCGCGAAAGGTTTCCTGCGAATCCGCCAAAGTCTCGTGCGCCGCCAGCAGCGAACTGATCTCTGTAAACGCCCCGTTTTGTGGACGCTGGATCAGCTTTTCCAATCGCGCGCGTTCACTCACTCCGGCGCGTTCCCACAGCACCAGCATCGGTAATGTCAGTTTGCCTTTGGCCAGATCCGTGCCCAGCGATTTTCCCGCGCTCGCCTCCGTGCCGAACAGGTCCAGGCAGTCATCATAGATCTGGTAGGCTGTGCCGAAATTCATGCCGAACTGTTTCAACGCCCGGCGCTGGTCCGCCGTTGCGCCGCTCAAACACGCCGCCAGGTCACAAGACAACGCGAACAACTCTGCCGTCTTCATCCTGATCACTTTGAAATAATCATCGCGCGTAAAACGGAAATCTCCCCGGCCGCGCGTCTGCAAAATTTCACCCGCGCATACTGTGTTCGTGGAATCCGCCACCGCCCGGCAGATTTCCGGCGTCGGAAAACTCGCGGCCAGCTTCAGGGCCTGCGCGAAGAGGCAATCGCCAAAAAGCACCGCCGTTTCATTTCCCCAATTCGCCGCGACGGTGGGGCGGTTGCGCCGTATCTCCGCTTCATCCATCACGTCGTCATGGACCAGCGTGGCCAGATGAACCATTTCGATGATGACCGCCACCGTCACATGGTCGGCATTCACCGGTCCCAGCGAGCTGGCCGAAAGCGCCACCAGCGCCGGACGCAGGCGTTTGCCCATGCCGTTGAGCGCGTAATTCGCGTAGGGGGTCACGCTGGAGTCAAATTCAGCCACCTGTTGCACCAGTTTTTGTGAGACAGTTTCCAAAAATGGTTCAACCGGCTCGATAATGTGTCTCCAGGACACATTATCTGTGGAGTCGGTCGTAGGGGCGGTCACCACTTTTGATTCAGCAGCTAGCATGCTGGACGCAATCTAAGATAGCCTTGTGGCGGGGTCAAACTTCTATATTCAGGACACTCAAGCAAGTTTCACTGGTAAAATTTAGCCATCGGGCTACCTTGCCCTCAGCTTGGAACGCAACTTGCCGCACTTTGACCTATGAAAACATGGATTTTGACCGGCTTGCTCGTTTTTTCGGCCCTTAGCCTGCGCGCGCAGGACGAAACTCCTGCCGCCGTTACGGACGAATCTACCAACTTGAACATGGTCGAGGTAGTGAAGAACCCCGTCGTCTTCACCAACAGCGTCGGCATGATCATGGTGCCAGTGCCCGCGGGGTACTGGGTCGGCCGGTACGAAGTCTCCCAGGCCGAATACCAAAAGGTCATGCACTCCAACCCCAGCCATTTTGTGCGCACCAATAATCCGGTAGATACGGTGAGTTGGAATAACGCCATGGACTTCTGTGAAAAACTCACGCTCCGCGAGCGCAAGAAATCCAACCTGCCGGATACGTACCTGTATATCCTGCCCACGGACGCCCAATGGGAAATGCTTGTCAGCGATGCCACGCTGAAAGACGCCATTACCAGCGAAGGACACGTCGGCGGTTCGCGTACGCATCCCGAACCGGTCGGTACGCTCAATCCTAATTCTTATGGCCTCTACGATATGCGCGGCAACGTGATGGAATTTCAACTCGACCGTGCCGACAACACCCAGCCCTATCGCGTCCTGCGCGGTGGCGCCTACGACACCTGGTTCGAGGTGAACCTGCGCACCGCCTTCCGTAATTACGCGCCGACTCCGGATGATGCCCAGCCCGATTACGGCTTCCGTTGCATCATGGTCATGCAAGCCCCGCCCGACACGAAGCCCGCGAAGTAGAAGCGGCGGTGTCCTGTGACCGGCGTTCGAGTTACAGAATCGGTTGGATTTGGCGGGATTCACTTTGATTCGTCCCCGGGTCCTTATTTGATTGTGAGTCAGGCGCTCCGCCTGACCCTTAGGAAACATGGTACGAGCAGATTTTTTAAAAGCTAAAAATCATTATAAACATTTCCCCAACAAGCTCTTCCGTGGGCACGCATACGCAAACCTGAAAAATGTGGTCGATTTTTATTCCTTTTTGCTGAGTCCCCGCCCATGCGGGGCGAAATTTTTGCGGCCTTACCTTGCTTGCCATTTTTCCTAAAAACCCCCATTTCCGATTGACAAAACGCACGATTTTCCCTAAAAAACTTTCATTCATGAAGGTTCTTAAATTGCGGTACCTAATAGGAGCAGCTTTATCTTGTGTCGTTTTAGCGCTCAGTTTTGCCGGCAACGCCTACGGTGCCACCATTGCGAGCACCGCTGCTACGTGGCCCACGTTTGATGCGCTCAACGAGACGGCAAGCATCGATGCCAATTCAGTTGTGAATGCGAACCGCGGCATCAGCGGCACCCGCATCGACCGTCAAAGCTTCAACGTCACCAACACGTTCACCGTGGACACCATCTATCTTTCGGCGGCCAACTATAACAGCAACGCGTTCACGATTTCGTTCTTTCAAACGACCGCCGTTAATGCCAACCCCATCGTTTCCGGCACGCAGGTCGGCAGTACCATCACGGTGGATCCTTTGGCGGCAGCCGTGTCCGGCAACATGAATCTGGAGATTTCCCTCCTCCCTTCCGAGTACATCACATTCGCAGCTACGACCGGCACGGCAGGTTATGTCATGGCCATCCAGCTCGCCGATTCCACCACCCCGGCAGCTTTCAACTGGGTCCATTCCAATACCGGTACGGATATTTACAAAGGTGGTCGTTACCGCCGCGACGACAATGACCAGACCAGTTCCCGCGATTTTGGCTTTGCCCTGGTGCAAACCGTTCCTGAACCTACGGCTCTTGCGCTATTCGCCGTCGGCTCGGGTTTGCTCGTAGTCAACCGCCGCCGTAAAGCTGCCGCTCAAAGGGCGTAACTTCTCGATTGGATCGTTCTATTGTTATGAAGCGTTCGGAGTGAGGTCGCTTCACTCGATAATAAAGGTTAGCTTTATTCCCATGCTCAAGGAACGTTCATGCCGGCAGACCCAAAGCGCGCACCTGAAGCGGTTCCTGTCCGACGACTATTTTGACCTCTTCGTCTGGCAGGATGCCGATGGCCAGGCCTTCGGCTTTCAGCTTTGTTACGACAAGACCGGACACGAACGCGCCTTGACCTGGATGGAATCGAGCGGCTTTTCCCACACCGCCGTCGATTCCGGTGAAGATGACCCTGAGGCCAACTGCACGCCGCTCCTCAAAGGTGAGAAGAATTTCCCGGTTGAGCGCGTCACTCGCGAATTCGCCGTGCGCGCTTACGGCATCGACCCGCGTATCCAGGACCTCGTCCTCACCAAACTCGACGACTACGCTGCTCGCGGATAGGAGCAAGTCTCTGCCAGAATGCAGATTGATTTTATAAGTGGTGGGATTCATCCTCACATCGCGAAATGGCTGCTGACTTGGACCATTGCGCTGCTCACGATCGTGCTCACGGGTTGCCATACGCCGACTCCGGAGGAGATAAAAGCTCAACAGCAATCCATCAACGATTTTTTCGACCAGTTGAATGGCCGGGTGCGGATCCTGACGGTGGATATGACCGTTTTGAATAGTGGTGTTTCAGACATCGCCTTTTGTTCGGGGTCGTTTTACAACAAAAATGGGCGGTGGCCCACCAACTATGTCGAACTCGCTTCCTTTGTGAAGAATTCCGACGGTTATTTGATGATGAGTGACCACAAGTATATCCAGTTGGAACCCGGGCCAAGCAACCAATTGGAGATCGGCTACTCGCCTTTTGGAATGACAAATTCGGCCAGACTCATTTTGCGTGGTCCAACGGCGGCAGATACGAACAATTCTCAAACGGGCTTTTCGCCATGAAACGCCTGCCAATCCTGCTTGTAACGGTGTTGTTGGTTGTGTTCGCAGCGTGGCTGATTGCCCGTGATCCCTTTTCAAGTTTTCAGTCCGGAATGTCTATGCGGGAGGTTGAGCGCGCAGTTGGTTCGCCCCAGGCTATTCGCACCAATGAGAACGGCATAGTGCTTTGGGACTATACTTCGTGGTTGCGAAGTCGTACCACGATATTTTTTGGGACCAACGGTTTGGCTTATCGTAGGTATTCACCTTGATAGACAGCGGACATTCGCCATCCGTGTGCATCTGTGTCCATCCGTGGTTAAACCATTGCCTTATTGACATTACCCCGCATTTCACTACTCTACCGCGCTCTGAATTGAAGAATTGAACTGATTATGCCGAATACCAAGTCTGCCGAACGTCGGATGCGCAACAGCAGCCGCAAACAAGCCGCCAATCAAAGCGTCAAGTCGCGCCTGCACACGCTGGAGAAAAAATTTATCGCCACCCTGGAAGGCAAAAAAGAAGACGCCGTTGTGGCCTTGAGCCTCATTGCTTCCGCGCTCGATAAAGCCGTCAAGACCGGTGTCGTCCACCGCGCCACGGCCAGCCGCAAGAAATCCCGCCTGGCCCTCCGCCTGAACAAGGTGAAGTAAGCAGGGCAGAGTGGCCTGCGCGCCGAGGTCCCCGGACAAATTTGAAACGGCGGTCAATTGACCGCCGTTTTTCTTTTTATCGGGGTAAATCGCAGAAGGAAAGCGGCGCTGAAGCGACCGCACTCCAAACGCTCCGCGAGTTTTAATGTCGGATCCGATTGGAAGAGTGAGGTGCGTAGGGATATACTACGGCTGGGCCATCGGCGCTACTTTTTAACATCCGTGTTAATCCGTGTCCATCCGTGGTTAAGCTTTCTGCGGAAACAACTTCGATTTCCCCAACCCCATCTTCGCCAACCGAAACTTCGAGCCCGTCGAGAGACACCCAAACCCGTACTTCAGGCTGCGCCGGAAATTGATGGACGACGCTTCCGGAAAATACTTCGTCGGACAACTCACTTCCCCGATGGTGAATCCGAACCACAAAATCTGCGCCAGCATCTGGTTATCAAAAACGAAGTCATCCGAGTTGTTCGAGAGGTCGAGTTTTTCCAGGATCTCGCGTGAGAACGCGCGATAGCCGGTGTGATATTCCGAGAGCTTCGCGCCCAGCAGGATGTTTTCCGCCGCCGTCAAAAACCGGTTCGCGACATATTTCCACACCGGCATTCCGCCTTTGAGCGAGTAACCGCCGAGGATGCGGCTGCCCAGCACGCACGGATGCAGCCCGTTGCCCACCATCGAGATCATCGCCGGCAACAACAGCGGCGTGTACTGGTAATCCGGATGCAACATCACCACGATGTCCGCTCCCGCTTCCAGCGCCAGCCGATAGCAGGTTTTCTGGTTGCCACCGTAGCCCGTGTTTTTCTCGTGCCGATGCACCTGCACATCACCGAGATGACGCGCCACATCCACCGTGTTATCCCGGCTGCAATCGTCCACGAGGATGATATGGTCCACGA